>Ga0134124_10000438_pt1 | contig 35205 bp, 27 predicted proteins | sample KB304_FD_96880 | JGI IMG/M metagenome (GOLD analysis project Ga0134124, IMG submission 96880) | Terrestrial soil microbial communities without Nitrogen fertilizer from Kellogg Biological Station, Michigan, USA - KB3-0-4 | ecosystem: Environmental > Terrestrial > Soil > Unclassified ... | reverse complement strand
TGCAACAGGTCCCTGGTCTGGGCATCCAGAGCGGCAAAAGGCTCGTCCATCAGGAGAATGGCCGGATCAAGCGCCAATGCTCTGGCCAGGGCCACCCGCTGTTTCATTCCACCCGACAGCTCGTGAATCCAGGCGTCGGCAAATCGCGACAGCTGCACCAGCTGCAGCAGTTCATTCACGCGCCGCTCCTGCTCAAGTTTCGGAAGACCGGCAATCTTCAGGCCAAAGGCGACGTTCTGGCGCACATTCAGCCAGGGGAAGAGTGCCGGCTCCTGAAAGATCACGAAACGTTCCGGTCCGGGCGTCACCACCTCGGCACCATCTACCAGCACTTTGCCGGCATCAGGGCGTTCGAATCCGGCAACGAGGTTGAGCAGCGTAGATTTGCCGCACCCCGATGGCCCGACCACGCAGAGAAATTCCCCTTCCTTGACAATGAGGTCAAGAGCGGTCACGGCAGGGACAACTCCGGAGTCGGTGACGAAATGGCGGGAAACGTTGTGCAGTTCAACAGTGGCCATTAACAATCATTCCAAACCTGCAGTTCTTTAACGCAAAGACGCCAGGACGCAAAGGGAAAAACACAAATCGTTTTATGGTTATAACCAAACTTATCAGCCTTTTCCTTGCGTCTCTGCATCATTGCGCCCTTGCGTTAAAGCCTTAGACTTAATTCTTCTTCATTCAGAAGATTATCACTTCACCAGCGGGTGACGCCGTTCTTTGAGAAGACCGTTCAATAACGTCAGGTCGAAAATTTCCCGCACTCTCGCCCTGGGAAAGACGCTCTCCCTTGGCAGATAGCCCAATTCTCCGGCTCTACCGGCTGAAGTCATAAGTTCGGCCGACAACGGGTCATGTGTCAGCAGCACCCGTGAGAAAGCATCGTCCAGCAGCCTGCCGGGCAGCGGCTTCCCGGTCAGGGCTTTCAACTGCGCGTTGATAGCCGCCTTGGCCTCGCGGGGATTCCTGCCGATCCACTCGCCAACTTCCAGATGTGCGGCCAGAAAACGCCGCACCGCTTCCTGATTCTTCTGCAAGAACTCCGTCCGCGCCACCAGCACCGCAGTCGGGAACTGCCCCTTGGGCCAGAGCGTCCGCTCATCCACCAGAATCCGCCCGCCCGCTTCCTGCTCCAGGCGGGTCAGCCATGGCTCGGGAACCCAGGCCGCCGCGATCTGCCGCTGCTGGAAGAAAATAAAAATATCCGGGTTCTTGGTCGACACCACCTGCACATCACGGCCGATATTCAACCCCTGCTCCTTCAGCCAGTAGCGCAGTGCCACATCCTGGGTGTTCCCTTTTTCCGGCGCCGCAACTTTCTTCCCTTTCAAATCCCCGGCCGAAGAGATCGCCGACTCTTTCGGAACGACCAGCGCCGCGCCGCCGCTTGCCGCCCCGGCTATTATCCGCAGCGACTTCCCTTTCGACCGCATGAAGGCATTTATCGCCGGGTTCGGCCCCACATAGACCAGATCGAGCTGCCCGGCCAAAAGCGCCTCCATGGCCGACGGTCCGGCATTGAACGCTTTCCAGGCAATCTCACCTCCCACTTTCTGCTCGAAGATTTTCCGTTCCTTTCCCACCAGCGCCTGCGCGTGGGTCATGTTCGGAAAAAAACCAACCCGCAGCGGCCCGGCAGCAAAGGCAGACAGCGGCAGCAACAGGAGTGTCAAGGCTAGAAATACAGGGGGAAGTGATTTCCAACAGATATGCTGTGCAGCCATGAAAAAACCCTTCCAGAGAAAGTCGGCCTACCATCACAAGATAGCAAATCAGCTGGCCAATTACTACTGCTAGATGAAGAGTCTCAAACGCACGCGGGTAGAGGCAAGTATAAATTGACCTTAAAAAGGCAATTCGCCACGGATAAAAGCGGATAACTGCGGATAAACCATGCAGGTCTCAAACATTTAACTATCAGTTTTAGTTAGTGTATTTCGTGGACCATTTCCCAGTTCCCCAGCGCTACATGATCACCAGATTGGCTATTTCGACAGTTCCGGCAGTGATGACCAAGCTCCCCTGGATCGTAGTAACTCCGCCGGCACCGGTGTAGCCACTGTCGTAGCCGCCGGTGAAGGTTGAAGTTACGTTGCTGTTGTTCAGATCGGGTGTCTCGCTGAAAGTCATGGCCATGGCCTTGACGATGGCAGTGGAGTTGGCGGGGATAGAGGCAAAGGCAGCCGAGATTGTGGTGAAGTAAGTGGTGTTGCCGCCAATGGTTACGGCGAGGTAATTGGGCCCGATTGTCCAGGCGTAGGTTGCCGGTGTCGGATCTATGTTTCCCGCCGGATCCTTGGCCCTGACACTGAAGGTATAGCTCCCCACGGAGAGGTTGCTGTACGTTGCACCACCGGTGCAGGCGACCCAGTTGCCGCTGTCCAGTTTGCACTCGAAAGTAGCAGTCGCATCCGGTGAGGTGAAGCTGAAGACAGCATTGGCCGCCGTGGTCGGGTCGGCCGGCTGACCGGTGATGACGGTATCAGGCGGTGTTGTATCGCTGGACCAGCTGTAATTCGCCGGCAGGGGACCCTGGCTGCCTGTCGAATCGATTGCCCTGACCGTGAAAGCATGGCTGCCGTCAGCAAGGGAAGCGGTGGTATAGGGACTCGAGCAGGGAGCAAAAGTGCCCGTGTCGAGACCGGTGACGACTTTGCATTCGAAGGTCGCGGTGGGATCGGTGGAGGAGAAGCTGAAACCGGCTGTGGCGCTGTTGACGAGTGCTGCCGGTGTGACATCTAGGCTCACATCCGGTCCCGCGTAGACAATAGAAGGATCCCAGAAGGTCATGTCGCAGAAGTTATCGGAGTTCGGGCCGACCTTGAAAAGCAGTGTATCGCCTGCGGCTACGGTGCGGGTAAGATTATGGCTCTTGCCGACCGTGTCGCCGTTGGCGATGGTCGCCGAAAAGATCGGAGTACTGCCGTGCAGGAGCTGGGTGGTGATGCCGTCTCCGCATGCCGGATCGGCGTCACGCACCGTGCCGCTCACAAGCACCGTGCCAGACTTGGGTGCCACCCACTTGAGGACAGGGCTATCGGCTACGGAGGGATGCATGGACAAACCATAGATGCGGTCCCAAGTGTCGGCCCCTTGCCAATAGCCGAGCGCATTCCAGGTCATATCGCTGAGGCCAGTACCGTACAAGTAGTACCAACTCGGACCCTGGGTGGAAGAAAAATCCTTGGACTGACGAAAGAAGTCCGTCGACGGACCCAGATCGACCGCCCATTGATACTGGGCATAGTTGTCCTGGAATGTACCCGTGGAATGTTTATGGCAGTATACGTAGAACTTCTGCCCTGCCTCGTGGTTGGCGGTCCCGTCCAAGTCCACCAGGCTGCAGCACATGTAGCCCCCCTGCAGCAGCTGGGTGCTCGCCACTTCGTCGACGAGGACGGCCGACGGGCTCCAGCTCAGCCCATCCGCGGATTCGTAAAGCTTGACGCTGGCGTTAAAGTGTCCTCCAACGCCGTTGGGCCAGGCCATCGAGGTGAGCGGCATATAGAATTTTCCCGTGTAGCTGCTGCGGATCGTCTGTGTGTGTATGACTCCCTGCATGGTGGTCGGTAAGCTAGCCTGACCACCAAGACTGGGCTCCGTCCACCCGCCGTTAAAGTATTTGGACCAGAGGGCCGTGCCGACGTTTCCGGTCCGGGCCGCATCGATCACACTGGCGACACTCGCCCTCGACACTCCGATTCCCTGTGCGCCGCTGATATTCCGGTCGTAATAGTAGACCTGGAAATAGCCGTCTTTGACGAGATACGGAGCCCCCTGGATATTGAACGGCTGGGGATCGCCGAACGCGCTGATGATGCGGCCCAGGTATTTCCATGTGTCGCCCCCATCGTTTGACCAGGCCAGCCCAATCCGGGTCTTGCCTTGCAGATTTCCCGACACACCACCGGAATTGTCGACGTTCTCTTCGTGAACGAAGGCAAGCACCTCTGAGGTGACGCCGGGAGAAGGCCAATAGGTATCCACGAACCAAAGGTTCACGACATCGGTCAGGCCGGCTGCGAAGCTCGTGAACGCCGGAGCGCCGGAAGTCCCGGTGAAGTCGATACAGAAGTTGCCGGCATCGCGGACGCAAGTGGTCTTGGACCAGGCGATGTCAGCATAGGGAGCGTTGAGACTGCCCGACGTGAGGACATGCCTGAGATCGCCGTTTGCATAGTCCCAATGAGTGTAGAGCCAGTTTGCACCACCGGGATAGACGGAGCCGGCTGCATCGCCCTGGGTCCCGGCGAGTGAGCCCTGTGTCAACTGGGCGTTGGTGGATGAAATAACCGGTGAACGTACGGTAAGTGCATCTGCTGCCAGGGAAAAAACAATAGACAAAAACGACACAAGTAATGCTCCAGCGAATGTTCTTTTCATGGGCTGCCTCTTTATTGACTAACACTTGGGGGTTCAGAGAGAAATCACTGCGATTGCCGATGTATGCTCAGGCTTGCAAAGCAATTTATTAGCCAATTTCAAATAGTTTAGTAAGTTTCTTCTGGTTGTCAAGGCAGCCAGGGAAGCTTACGACTTGATAATAGAGGTCAATTCTGCGGAAAGATTTACTCTGGTTTAAGAGCTCTATACGGCCTCAGACATCGTCAACTGGGATGAAGTGGGTAGTGTAAAGAATTTTTCGATTTTATTTTAGCAGTGCCTTTTGAGTTAGGTTGCTTAAGGGGTTGAAGCCCTTCTCAATTCACTCAACAATTCAGCTACTCTTGAATAAACAGGGCACTGGGAAGAGAAGCTACTTATTGACCTTATTGCGCAATAACTTTCGGGTAAGAGCATCCTCCAGGTTGTTATGAGACATCTCATCTTCTGGATTTATCCTGAGTGCCTCTTTGAATTCCTGGATTGCGGCATCCAGTTCCCCTTTAGTGGCAAGAGCAAATCCAAGGTTGTTATGCGACATCGCATCCTCAGGATTTATCCTGAGTGCCTCTTTGAATTCCTGGATTGCGGCATCCAGTTCCCCTTTAGTGGCAAGAGCTAAACCCAAGTTAATATGCGCAGTTGAGTAATCTGGTTCTATACGAAGCGCCTCCTGATATTCCTGAATAGCCTCATCTAGAGCCCCTTTGCTTGCAAGAACAATCCCCAAATTGTTGTGTGCTACTGAATAATTTGGATTTATCCGAAGCGCGTCCCGATATTTTTGGATAGCTGTAGTGGTGTCCCCCCTCCCTGCAAAAGCACCCCCTAGATTGTTATACGCCTCCGAGTCATTGGGGCTTACTCGGAGTGCTTCCTGATATTCCTGGATTGCCGCTGTCAGATCCCCTTTTTTTGCATGTGCAGCCCCCAGATTGTTATGTGCAATCGTGGAATTGGGGCTTATCCGAAGTGCCTCCTGGTATTCCAGAATCGCCGCATCGAGATCCCCTTTACTGGCTAGAGCATTTCCTAAGCTGTAATGGATAAAATCATTGCGGGTAGTGACTTGCAGGGCGTGCTGAAAGAGGGAAATGCTATCCCGCCAGTAGCGGGTCTGTTGCCACGTTAATGATGCTGATGAGATCAGAACTGCGCCAGCGAGCAAAGCAAGTATACTCTGCTGGTTGTGTAAGCCCTTTGTCATATCGGCAACTCCCCAGGCGACTACCACGAAAAGTCCTATCAAGGGGATATAAGAATAGCGGTCCGCCAGAGACTGTTCTCCTACCTGTATTAAGCCGATAACAGGTACAAGGGTAATTAGAAACCATAACCATCCCATGGCAAAGTATGGGTGACGTCGCCAGGCCCGAATAGCTGCCGTGGATATGAGAATCAAGACTAATCCTGAACAGATGACCTGCCAAAGCGGTATCGACAAAGGGAAAGGGTAAAAAACGGCGAGATCATGGGGCCAGAGTGTTTTGCCTATGTACGTTACATAGGCAGTCAGGATATTTTTGATCCGGAGCATGAAGGGAATTACATCAATATTTCGAATTGCCCCACCCTTATTCTGGGCGTAAATGGTTACAGCAGCCGACAATAGTGAACAGGCAAAAAAAGGTATTTTTTCATATATAAGGGGTATTGCCCTCCCTAACAATTCGTGCACGCCCAGATCCTTCTCTTCCGTTTGGAAACGGTTGAGCGGCCAAAAATCTATCAAAATCATTACTACGGGAAGGGTAACGAGCATCGGTTTAGACATTAGACCGAGCATAAAGGAAATAAGAGAGAGTATGTACAGGGCAGGTTTTCGATTGCCTAAAAATTCGACATACAAGATAAGAGTAAGGAACCAAAAAAACGCACTGAGAACATCTTTTCTTTCTGCCACCCAGGCAACCGACTCAACATGCAAAGGATGAAGAGCAAACAGAGCGGCAACAAAAGAGCTTTGCCAAAAGGCACCGGTCAATCTCAGAAGCAAGATTAATAGAAGAAGTGTTGAGGCTATATGGAAAACGACGTTTGTGAGATGATGACCGTGAGGATTCATGCCATATAGCTGGACATCCGCCATGTGCGATAACCAGGTAATCGGATGCCAGTTGGCTTTATAAACGGTAGAAAAAGCCCAAATAATATTTTTGCCAGTTATGCCGTTTGCCACATGGCGATTACTAACGACGTAGGCATCATCGTCTAAAATAACGAACTGATAATTCCCTACCTGCATATATACTGCGAAGATAATAACAATTAGCGCAATGCAAATCAGCACAATATTGCGCATGTTGCTGTACTTTACAAGGTTAGTTGTAGAAAACCGATTTTGCATCTTTTAATCCAATCAAAACAATTGCTTTCAAAGGTCAGCTGCCGCAGTTTGGGCATATTGAGAGTTACCTCCCCGGCTTTTGTGTGAAGCTTGCGCTGGTAGTGGCCCGCACGGGTATATCTCGGCATTACAAAGGCAATCTGCCTCGGCATCGAGCCTGCAACTGAGGGTTTCCTCGACGGAGCTTGTGGCCATTTCCCCGAGGTGGTCGCGTACTGCGCTTTCATTGAGCTGGATCAGCAAATCATAACGTATTGCAATCACCAGCATTTCCGGAACTGCAACTGCCGCCGTGGGATGTTTTTTCAAGAAACCGCCGACAAAATACTTACGCGTGTATTTCTTTTTGTCCGGTCAACTCCATCAAGCAGATACGGTGTTAACGAAAGCACTTTTACAAAGATGTCGTGAATCACCTCAGGAAGATATTCATTGGCAATATCGTTTCTAATTATCCTAATCTCAAGAGAGACATCACTACTTGACAGGTTTTTTTAAACTAAACATTCCATTTGGTTAACAATCTGGAATATATTTCCTGAGAAACACGGTACAATTCTATATCCTGGTCACAATATTCATCTACAGCCTCACGCACATCCTGGCTGATTTCATACATTTCATTTCGTCGGACAGGATTGGTGTTTGCGACAACAGTATCAACCAGTTCCCAGCCAAACATCTTATTGAAGAGAGCAAGGCTACGCGTAAATTGCTCCGTTATACCTATCATTGCCAAAGCTTCTACTGGCAGGCTGCCGAGAAAAAGTGACTGAATATTCCTTCTCATATTCCATCGAATAAAATCAACGAGACCAAGCTTCTCCTGATGAACAAACTGGACTCCGGGGTGATCAATTTGTGGATTTCGGATAATATAATCATAATTTGAAATTGCCTGTTGGTATGGATCCCTGACAAAGGTGATGTAATCAACGTTGGGAAACAAGTTCAGATATTTATCAGCAATAAAATGTCCGTGAATGGCATCGTGATTTAGTAACAACTCTTCACGACGGGAACGCATATTGACTACCCTCTCAGCCCGTCTCGCCAGTGATTCTTGTGTTTCCCAACCAACCCAGTCCCCGTAGTCCATCATCAAGCGTTCCCCGAGACGCTGCTGAAGCAAAGTTCCAAAACTTGTACCCGCGGTTTTGGGAATATGTATGGATACTAACATTAGTAACACCACTCCTCATTGATAACTCTGGAAGTCCACATAAATTGCAGAGAAATACATAAAACTTTGCCGGAGTTGCTAGCCATTCTATCCGCCGCCGAAATCATCATAGAATGCTGTAGATAAATGCTTGGCATTCACGCGATCACAAAATGGCATCCCTGACATGATCTGAAGACTAGTGTATGAACTGCAATCAACGCATATTCTGCTCAACTTCGCGCTTCTGAAACTTAGACACAAATCCTTTCTCAGTCTACCTTGCCATATGCTACGTAAAGACTCTTTACTTAGGTCTCCTATCTCCAGAATTCCATTATGGTCAACGCAACTGCAACCAGTCACTCTTCCATCTGACAAAACGGCCATAAACATTGCTGGCATAGAACAGCAATCCATCTTCTCCACCGGCGGGTTAATTCGAGTCTGGTTCGGCATATCACAGGATTCGACGTCACCACACCAGTTACCAAATGAACTGATCCCGGAAATCTGATCATAGCCAATCTCTCTCAGCAATTCAGTTTTTTCACTCTGCAGCAATGCTCCAACTTCCGGTGTTCGCAAAGTAACGGCCAAACGAGTCCCTGCTTTTATTTGTTTTCTGATGGCAGCTATTCGATGAATTCCTTCCCACACAACATCAAAAGCATCAACCCCAAACATTTTAGAATAGGTCTGCGCGTCATACCCACCTATTGAAACCTGCAAATATCGAAGTCGGCCTAACACGGCAGCCCAATCCTCGGCAGAAAGCCTCTCGTGTCCAATCAAATTAGTTGTGAAACTTACATCCGTGATGGCAGGGAATGCCTCCAGTCTAGCAAATCTCTGCAACAGGTACGGGTCTAACAATACATCACCCACAACCGGAGTGAAAGTTACAGGACCGCCGCCTAGTTCGGTGTATCCTTCTAACGCCTTCTCAAAAAGTTCCATACTCAGGATACTACGGCGGCTCTTCGTTTGCCCGTAAGCACAAAAACAACACCGTGCATTACAGGTATTTGTTGTCTCAATCTTCAACATCAAAGGCTTTCTGCGAGTAATTCTATTGACCCGCCAGCGCCTATACAAGATATGCCATGTAGTATGACTCATTTAAATATTTCTACCGTTTGGAATACTTGATTAGTTTTTGAATAAAACATAAGGGGCTAAATATAATTGAATTCTGCAGTTCTGATAATTGTATTCTGAGATTGTTCTTTTCTTCGACTTCAGCGGCAATCTGTTGTTTCAACAGGTTTATTTCCTCATCATACAATGCTACGAAATTGTCAACGTACAACTTACTTTTCTTATTCTTAAAACTAATTATGGCACGTTCATAGGAAGCGAGAAACTCCTTAACCGCAGACTCCCACCTGCCAATTTGAGTCCTGATCGAGGAATTATGTGTGTTCTCAACCATGAGCTGGGGAGACCTTAACATATCAGCAATCATTCTCGCCATCTCATCGACATTATTTGGATCAAAAACGAACCGGCTATCACCAATACTATCCGGTAAAGAGGTAACATTTGAACAGATTACCGGAACTCCGTATGCCATTGCCTCCAACAGCGGATAACTGCCAGCCTCATAAAGCGTCGGGATGACGACCATGGTCGCATTGGTTAAAAGTAGAGGCATATCGGCATCCGGTACGTACCCAAGAAACCGAACTGCATTGTCAAGCTGTAATTCGGCAATTGTCCGCTCAATTTCAGGGAAATAATCCGGGTACTGACAGCCGGTACATATCAGGGGGATATTTATGCCATACTGGTCACGCACAACCTTCAAAGCCCTGATTAATCCAATATGATTTTTGTGACGCCAGGTCCCGGCCGAATAGAACAAGTATCGGTCCGGAAGATCATATTTCAATTTGACTGCCGGGTACAATTCACTGTCAACCGGTTGCGGCTCGACCATACCGACGGGGCAGATGTCAATTTTTTCGGGCTCAATACCATAATACTTAACAATGTCATCTTTAACATGCTGATAGCTGACAATTACACGTTCGCTGAACTCAGCAGAACCACGATAATATGTCTCACGCCAGGCAAGTTCATTATCGTTGAAATATTCAGGATAGTGAAATTGCTGAAGGTCATGTAACGAATTTATCATCGGAACTGAAAAAGTAGTAATATCAAATGCTTGGATAGGTCTATGAATTATGTCAACTTCTTCTTCCTTTATAATATATTTGAATTTATATCGGTCAGATATTATAATTAATTTAAAGTTGCTGTACTGCTTTAAGTCGCTAAAAAAATCTGATAAATCAGTACTTACTATAGCAACAATTGTCTCGCTCGAATATTTGACTAAAGCGTGTGTTAGACGTAACGCATATTGATGAACGCCACCATATACATTAGAATCAGTTATCCAATCCAGATCAATAGCAATAACCATTATATAAATCCTAATAAACAATAGCTTGAATTGTTGAATATATTTATTTGCATATTGCCATTTAACATTCAGTTCAACATGGCATAAATAAACTATTTATTTCCAGTAATCTACAAAGCCGCGTTTGAAATGGTAATGCGGCTTCTTTTTTTCTCTGTTATTCGCATTACGTATGGTTTCTTCAATCTTTTCTACGTCGTTTTTGAACCAAAACCACAATCTTGAATTAACATGGTAAAGCGATACTTGATATTCCCATATATCGAAAAGCATTTGCATGCTTTTGTTTGTAAAGAAGGTGCAATGTGTTGGCAATAGATAAAACCAATTCGGGTCAGGCTGTATCATGTCCCCAACAAAAGTATGAACGGCCAGCACACCGCTCTCACTAACAAGCTTATTAATAAATCCAAGTTCGTCTGCATTTGAAATATGCTCAAATACTGATGTTGAAATTACGAGTCCATACTTACCTTTCAACAAGCTCACCTTTGACAGATAATCAGAACCGTGCTTGTTCTTGTCGTACTTGCTGACCTCAATACCGTAATTAGCCAGGAGCAAATCTGATAACTTACCATCTCCGCAACCATAATCTACCCATGGCTCAGCGTTTGTTATCAAGCCAAGAGTTTTCAAGTCGGCAATTACTTCTGCTTGCTCATTTAGTCGCAAAATCCATCTTGGATCGTTAGGATCGTTTTCTGTCCCTTGATAAGATTGGTGGTATTTTTTATTGAGTACGTTCCAAGACTTTTTCCCCATCACCTTATGTGTTTTAGACATCACAAGGCCACAGTGCAAGCAGTGCCAATATTCAACATCATCAAGGCCGTAAATATTAAATTTTTTCGTGAAATATGGGCCCATCTGACCAGCACAAACCATACACTTCATGCGATCTCCAAATAATTCGTCACAACTTGGCAAATGCACACAATGATACCGCTTACAGAATATACTTACATCTCATCAAGCCACTCTTTAATATCACCTATCATTACTAAAATGTTTACATACAAGCTAGGCGGATTACAGTTTATTTGCAATCATCTTACAAATAAGCTCAAAGGTACTAAGGAAAGCCATTTCTTCAGGGCTAACACTTATATTGAATTTATCTTCAACAGCCATAATCAATCGTAGTTGATTTAAGGAATCCCAGCCTTCAGTCACATTGTATACAGCAGCTTGTACTGCTGACATATCTAGTTTTGGAAAAACCAGCATGAATATTTCTCTTAGTTGCCCGTCTATTTTTTCTGCTGCAATATCTAACGGCATTTGAACATGTGATGCAACGTCAATAGATGGAATAGATTTGCCCCCTGAAGCTGACAGAGCATCTACTTTACCAATCGATGGGAATGCCTCGACAAATTCTAAAACACCAAGTGGTTCATAAAAAAGGAAAGCAACTCTTCGACCATCAAAAGCTACATCAGAAATTGGTGAAAGGATAACTCTTGCACCTGCTTTTAACGCATTTGAGATAGATGCATCAATGTTTGCTACTGCGTAACAAAAATGATTAGGCCCTCCACCTTTAGCAACATGGCCAGATATGGGGGAACTTTCCTTAACACCCAGGATTTCCACCGTAATGCCACCCTGCAATTGCACGAATGCATACTCGACTTGCTGCTCTTGATTAACTGCAGGGCCCCTTAACAGACGAGACCCGGTCAGACATAGATATTCGCTTAAAGTCTGCTCAAAAACTGGCGTTGTCACGGCTAAGTGATCAACATACAAGACATTGCATAACTTCAAAAATTGCTGTGCCATTAATTTTCTTCCTCAATATTGAACCAATCTGGAATTGGTACTGTGTTATTATGCAAATCAAGCAAGTAAGTGCCATTAAGTGCATCTGCAAATCCATTATCCAAGTAAACGGTGCTCGCAGGCGTATTCCTGTCAGTTTGCTGGAATCTGCCTTCCAACAATGTATAGCCATTAATCTGCGAATGTTTGCATATCCAACCAAGGATACCTTTTTCAATGGTCCTACCCAGTACCCGGCACGACAAAATAAAAGTATCTATTATTACAGGGAGGTCTTTATTGAATGGCTGCTGAAAGATAACTACGCCAACAATTTCTTTATCACTATACCTGTCTGAAAGTCCTATAGCCATGATGGTGTAATTGTCGTATTTCATCCTGTTCAAATCTGCTTCAGTGTATCTTTTGGTCGTCATATTGAATTGATTGGTCTTCGCAATCAATTGCAACACTCTTTGCAGATTTGTTGCATTCATAGAGTGAAAGTATATGGTCATATTAAGGCTACGCCAGTAGTCTTCCTTACTATCGAAAGACTGAGACTCCATATGAATTCTGGCTCTAGCTTTTTGCCGGCTATTCCTTTCCAGGTCTTCCCGGGTAAGATATAGAGTAGTTAAGTATGGATAATTGTAGACAAAAGCAGGCCATTCCGTGTAATCCTCCGGCAATTCTGGAACTATTACTTCGGGCAGCTGTTGGCGGACAGCCTCTCTTTCATAAGGGCTATCGTCTATCAAACAAACTGTTGACAGCCCCACCCCGACCTCTTCGGCAATCTCTCTTATATTATCGACCTTGTCGTTCCAGTTAATTTTAACTGACACAAAATCTTCAAGCCGAAGTACCATGTTCGGGTGCGTATTTATTGCCTCAACCGCCACTTTCTCGGTATTCTTGCTACATATCGCCAGTATAAATCCATTATTTTTCAAAGCGATTATGCTCTTTTGAATCTCAACAAATACGCTACCTGGGAAATCTCCGCCTAGCTTGATCCCTTTAATTCCATCATCTCCTAACACACCACCCCACAAAGTATTGTCTAAATCCAGGACCAATACTCTGGCGGTTTGCCCACGTAAAGCCAATATCATTCCTATTAGCCTTTGGCTCAAGAACCCGCCGAAACCAGCATTATAGGCAATTCTACCGATGTGCCAATATTTGCCGGGATCTGCATTTCTAGCCCCATACAGCGTGACAAGAGACGAAAGGCTCACAAGATGGATGTCAGGAGTGGTCTCGCACAACTCTCTCAACTTGGTATTCAGAGAGCTCACAAATTCACTTAGTGAGTTTGGCTCGTTACAGTAGCCCACCATATTCAATGGCATGGGAGAGACAGGTGCGAAATCAAGAACAAAAAACTGCCCTGGCAATTGACTGCGTGCAAATTTAATCAGTTCTACATACTCGTTAAACCTTTCGGTCGTGACAGAACTTTGCGCAAGATCGCTATTTGAGAAAGGAAATTCAGACAGGTCTTCAAATCGTTCACAAAATACATACAAATCCAGACTACTTTTTCGCAGTTCAGACATTTCATCGACAAGTTGCAGACGGTATTGTCCAAAAGGGATAGATAGTAATTTGACTTCTTGATTAACACAACTGCTGTAACGATTAATAAAATCCAACGCCACCAAATCCCAGTTTGCGCTTCCAAGAAAGGCTGCTTTGAATGCAGTGCATGTCTTATTATTAGAGGTCATTATTGCTTTAGTGTGTTCGGGAACAGACTTTTTGCTGGGTTACCAAAGACTGTTTGAAATGGATCAACATTTCTTACTACTACGCTACCGGCTCCAATCACAGCATTATTTTCAAGGACAATATCTGGCAATATTACGGCACCACTGCCAACATTAACAGACTCCCTCAATTCGGCAGAACCGTTTATTGAAACATTAACATTAACCTGACAGTGACTTCCTACTTTAACATCATGGCCTAACACAGAATGCATATTAATAGTAACAAAATCTCCTATTGTAACATCGCTGGAGATAACAACATAAGGACACAGAATAACACCCTGCCCCAACTTTACATTTTCACCTACAACGACAGTAGGATGAACAATGTTAGTGAATTTGCCTTTTAGACGCAGGATATGCTCGCATATGGTTTTCTTGATGCCCGGTTCACCAATGGCACACGTAAAAATATCATTTGGTTCAGGAACGTATGCCTCTGCACTTGTCAGGACAGGTAGATCATAGTTATAACCGCTCAATATATTTGGTCTGTTATCCAAAAAACCTTTGATTGTCCACTCGGAATCATATTCTCTGGTTTGTTTTGCCCAAGAGAATAGTTCACGCCCAAGTTTGCCACCACCTATGATAATCAAATTTTTTTTCATATTTATTCTGCCTCTACCCGACGTCATTCATAATTACTTATTGTAAATGACGTGTGGTAATTCAAAACTAAGTGATTATTAAGAGTATGTGAAGCGCAGCACCGAGGCAATATATTCTATCTCCTCAGAGCTAAGTTCGTAGAATGTTGGAAGGTTTATACCTTTAGACGCAATATCAGCAGCCACTTCCAGTCCTTGGCAATCCCCACGTCCATAAACTGGCATCAAGTGCATTGGGTAGAAAATCGGACGAGTCTCTACTCCTCTTTTTCCGAGTAGCTGCATTGTCTCATCGCGTGTTTTTCCATAGGCATCTTCTATGAGAATAGAGTACATCCAGTAAGAATGAATGGCATAACTTTCCTCTCGGGGTAGCGTAATGCCATGCACTCCAGTCAGCATCTCATTATACAGGCAAGCGATAACTCTTCGTTTTTCCAGAAATTTGTCAATGTTTTCCAATTGCGCCAAACCTATTGCTGCAGCGATATTGGTCATTCGGTAGTTGTAACCTACAACTGGAAACCAATATCGTTTTTGAGGATCCATTCCTTGGCCTTGAAAAAGGCGAACATTGGCTGCCAGATGATCATCATTAGTAACGACCATTCCTCCTTCTCCGGTAGTAATAGTCTTATTACCGTAGAAACTGAACGTTGAAATGTCCGCAATGCTTCCGCTGAATTGTTCTTTGTACTTAGCGCCTAAAGCTTCAGCCGAATCTTCTATCACAAAAAGATCATACTTGTTCGCCAGTTCAATAATCGGATCCATATCACACGGATGGCCATAAAGCGGAACAGGTATTATTGCTTTGGTCTTAGGTGTGATCAGCGCTTCCAGTTTCTCAGGATCGATATTCCATGTATTTGGCTCAGAATCGGCCAACACCACCTCTGCGCCAGTATAACGCACAGCATTTGCCGTTGCCACGTAAGTCAGAGTTGGAATGATTACCTCGTCTCCGGGCCCGATCTCTAATGCGAGTAACGCCAAGTGTAGTGCTGCCGTGCCATTACAGCAAGCGATCGCATGCTTGACGCCAAGGAACTGAGCAAATGCATCCTCAAATCGTTGAATGTATAAACCGTTAGATGAAATCCAGTTTGTATCTAAGCAATCATTGACATAGATTTTTTCATTACCAATGAGCGCCGGAGCTGCCACAGGGACTTTCCTGTATTCTGCCTCTCTCCTCATGATTTTGTATATCCAAGCTTGGTCATTATGCTGCCTGCATACGACCAAAAGAAATCATTCATGTCTTCCGAAAAAACCTCCCGCCACTTCCCTGGGCCGCCTTTTACTCCTCCACGAAACCCATTATTATAATATGCTGAGTATTGCTTGACATGCTCTTTTTGCAAGTTAAAGGTTGATTTCTCTATGGCTGACAATATAAGTTCCTTGTCAATCTGTTTACCCATAAAACGCCCAAGTTTTTCCATAATTTCAACTGTGTTATCGCAAAGATCCTCATACTTGACGTAAAATATATAGCATGTATTCGCTGCATCTAGCCAGCCGGTTACATGCTCTTGCCAAGAGCCAAACCCAACTACATTACCACCAGTAAGCATTGCCAAGAGAAAGTCATCAAATGAACCTGTGAAGCCGAAAGCAGTTTTGGACAGATTATAGTATGAAACAGCTACGTCCCGGCCGTCCCTGTACATATAAATAACTTTATTATAATTCCTAGTGTAGGGTTCATGGCTCTTGATTACTCCTGATCCAGTACAATTCTCAATACTTACCTGATAAATATCTGGCACAACATCATTAAGGTTATTTATATGCCAACTACAATTAGGTCGTAAAATATTGGCCAGCAGATAACGCATCCAGGTATTACCAGATCGTGGGTATGAAACCAGAAATGTGTCGTTGTGAATTGAACTCATATCAAAATATCCATGTAAACGTTCTTAATAATTTGCACAAAACAATGCATGTACCTATAATTATTTAACTGACATGCTGCAATTAGTCTTCATATTACAAACCCCTATATGCAGATGGTCAAAATTACCATCATGAAACGGCTTTTGCGTAACCGCGAAACCTGCCGCAGAAGATAAGGAGCAAAGCCGTCGGGATATGCTTGGCATCTGTTGTAGCGAATATTGTTTCCTGTTTTCATAATCTTCCCATCTGGAAGTTGAAAGTCCAATATCCACAGTATATTCACCTACCCCAAGATTCAACTCCAAGCCAAATGTAAAACGCAATATTCGACCCTCTCGAACCGACCTTGGCAGTTTCATGTTATTGTAGAACATCATCGACCTACCATGAATCAGGACATTTTTTTGATTCCTTACCACAAAACCGCCAATCGGCACGTCTATCGGTGAAATCAGTTCAAGCTCAAAACAGAGATAAGCCACTTCTCCCTGCATAAAAACCTTTGAAGCCATTAGATTTTCATTGCATAATGCAACCCTCGTGAAACTGGCAATGCCATTCGATACAGTTTCAACTCCCGAAATATCCATGAAATGTTGCGAATCCGGCCAAACAAAGTTCTCAGGGTCACTATCAAAAATCGGCTCGTCCAATTCCGCAACAATTGTTCTTGGCACCTCTTTATAGTGCTCATCTTGTTGTCGCTGAAGATATCGTCTCGCTACCTTGTCAGCAGCACCGACACACTCCAGTCGACCTTTATGCAGCAGTAGTGCTCTACTGCAGAACTGAATTACATCCCCGACTCCATGGGTTACAAAAAGGATCGTAACATTATTCTCGCGCAACTCTTCCAATCTCTTATAACATTTCTGCTGAAAAAAAACATCGCCGACGCTAAGAGCCTCATCAACTATCAGAATATCAGGATCCACAATTGTGGCCACTGAAAACGCCAATCTGACAAACATACCACTAGAGTAGCTTTTAACAGGCTGGTATATGAATTCACCGATATCTGCAAACTTTAGGATATTATCCAGCCTATCATCAATGTCTGCCTTACTGTACCCCATGAGGGTGCCGTTGAAATAGACATTCTCCAATCCCGTCAGTTCAGGGTTGAAACCCGCCCCCAGTTCCAGAAGTGCAGACACTTTGCCATTAACGCTGACAGAACCGCCAGAGGGGGTAAGTACACCCGATAGGATCTTGAGGAGTGTCGACTTACCGGAACCATTTACACCAAGAATTCCCAGCGACTCACCCTTCTTAACCTCAAAACTGACTTCAGACAGTGCATGGAAATCGTGGTGGTACTTCCGACGAATGGGACTAAGGGCCTCTTTCAATCGGTCCGTGGGGGAGTTATAGAGCTTGTAGATTTTGGTGAGGTTTTCAACCTTTATAGCAATATCGTCTGACATTTGGACCCTGTACAATCAGTCATATGAGATGCGAAATACAATTTCGATTTCAGATAAAAGATCCCCATACAAATTTGAACCGTTATCTAGCCGTACCCCACATGGGTGTGCGGTGTCAAGGAAGATATAGTATTCTTACGCCATCTTCACTTTGAACTCTTCTGATCAACGAGAAGGGTTATCAGGTTGTTTTATGCCGATCTCTCCATCAGGATCTGTACCTGCAGCATAAAATATCTTGGCGACACATTATTCAATCCGTAGGCGCCCTGCTGTAATCTGCAAGAATGCGCTCCACCATAAACTTGCTTTGCCTCTAAGGGATTAATCGGAGTTTGCCGATAAGACTAATTGATCACCGGTGACGCATCCAACGCAATTCATGTCACCTACGATAGCACTACAAAAAAGACGACTGCCCGAGGGCAGTCGTCTTTTGATACATAAAAAGTTGTTATCGCCAATTATTAGTTAAAAGTTGCTTTTTTCCAAGTGTTCCCGGTGACAGTACAGAGATAAAGGAACCCATTTGGTGCATCAAGGATCATGTCACCGACAGTACAGGCTGTTGTTCCGCTAACAGGAGCTGCAGGCTGATTCGACAGGCGCATACGGCCGTCGCTGGCTATTCTGAAGCGCTCGCCTCGACCATTTGTAGCAAGCGGTCCACCCTTCTGACCTGTATAGACAACATAAGCCATTGGGATACGTCCAGGATAAGCTGCATCATTAAGTCCACTTGCGTACCCTGTAGAAACTGCTCCCTGCACAGGCGTTCCATCGACCATAAATGCTGCGCCTGCTGAACCAAGGTAGTTATAACCATCCCAAGCCTGGGCATCCAACGAGCCGGGGAAGTCTCCAAGTATTACTTTGGCTGCATTATCAAAAGTATTCGGAACCAAATTGGTGTTAGTGCCACGAGATTTTCTGAACAACATATACGCAGCATGTGCCCCGTCATTATGCTGTGCAGTTAAGAATCCACGCGCACCAGTCTGCGTCTCTGCTGCATGAACAGTTACTTCAGGATTCGCAACATTGAATCCGAGTTTTGCACCAGCCGCAACACCTGTATTTTTTATCGTAAACACATCAGCCGTATCTGCGGCATTCCTCACCGTTACAGTTCCAGCATCATCAACTTTAAACGCAGTGCCCACACCACCTGAATTCTTCACAATCAACTTGTCATTCGCTGCCATTGCCGGTGCAGCGAGGGCAACCATTGCTGCTGCTGCCAGTATTACTTTACAAATCTTCTTCATAATCAACCTCCTGTCTTTGTTATGAGTATCTAGCTTATTGGATTTTAACGCCGCTATTTAACTACCACTGCCTTTATTTCGCGTAACTTTTTTACTTTATCAGGAGCCGCAACACGATGCAAGCGGCTATCTTTGATGCAGGACGTAGCTTGTGGAATAACTACTAGATTGTACTTGCATTGTTAGTGCCGAAGTTGGCGCAAACTGGAAAAAGGTAGCACTGCCGAGACTGCTTGACCGGCCTTTTCTGTCACAAAGTTATTCTGTTCGCAAAGAGCCTGAAACCGTTTTTTTGTTTATATCTCAAGCTAACTTAATTTACAACCCTTAATTTGTTTTATTTTCTATTTTTCGCATGGCATAAGGGCAGTGAAAAGTGAAGAGTGAATGGTGAAAGAGGCATCAGGGAATAATTTTCTTGCGAACACTGTGAATCATTCCGGCCAAGAGACTTGAGGTTTTTTCAACCCTTGCCTCGATTTCTGCACATTCATCCTTAGCCAGAAAGCCAAGAGTTGCGGCCAAGGTGATCTGCGTATCCAGCTCGCTCAAAGAGCCACCGGCAATATTGAGAAATTGCAGGAACTCCTTGACGGAGAATCTGGCCGCTCCTTCAGCAATATTACTAGGTACTGACACCGCTGCCCTTCTCATTTGGCTTGTCAGCCCATAGATCTCGGATTTAGGGAACTTTTCCGTAACAGTATAAATGCTTGCGGCAAGCTGCATACCCTCCTTCCAGACTTCAAGGTCCTTATGCGCTCTCTTCACTTTTCACCCTTCACTTTTCACCGCTTTTACAGCACATCCGCAAAGTGCGGCCTGAGCCTCCTGAACACTACCGCGCCGAAGACGAAGATGCAGCCGGTGACGGCCCAGAAGTAGGCGGTCAGCTCGTAATGCCCCTGCCAGAACCAGACATGATAGATGAAGCTCTCCCTGTACCCTTCTACAATGTAATAAACCGGATTCAGCTTGACCATGTTGAGATATTTCATCGGGAGAATCTTGGCCGACCAGAATATGGGGGTCATCCAGAAGAGAAACTGGACGACCATGCCGACGATCTGCCCCATGTCCTTGAAGAAGATGATGACTGACGAAGTAATCCATGTCAGCCCGAGCAGCAGAACTATGGTGCAGAACAGGTAGTAGAACACCTGAAGGCAGTGCAGGGTTATCGGAGACCCGTAGGCGAGGAACATGACAAAGATGACGAGGATGAAGAACGCATGCAGCACGAGAGCGGAGAGGATCTTGACGATCGGAAGCATGCCGACGCTGAAATTGACTTTCTTGAGCAGGAAGGCGTTTTCGAGGATTGAGTGGGTGCCGCTGTTGAGGCATTCGCTGAAGAAAAACCAGGGTATTATGCCGCAGAGCATCCAGAGCACAAAGGGGACATCACCTGCCGGCTGGGATTTGAAGCCCACCTGGAATACTACCCAGAGGATTGCAACATAGATCGTGGGATGAATGAAGGCCCAGAGAATGCCGAGATAGGAGCCGAGATACTTGCTGCGGAAGTCCTGCTTGGCCAGCTCCAGTATCATGTTGCGCCGCAGGAAAAGGTCTTTCAGGAAGAGCAGGGAAATACGTAGGTAGGTCATGGAGGAGATAATACGTGAGAGCGAATTTTGTGTAAACCGGAAATATCAGGAGGATGTCGGACTCAAGTAAATCTGCTGCAAATTAGCCTGGACGGTCCGTATCTCGCCGCTTTCTTGGTCAACAGAACAACTATTGACCTGCAAGATCGACAAAATCCTGCCTCGCCCGATCAAGTTTCGCTTCGATTTTTAAGTCCGACAGACTCCTAGAAGGATCTCTTGACAGATGCGGCGAGCTTTTTCTCAATCCTGTTGTCGACATCTCTTTTTGCATGAGTGTAGTCGATCGAAGTCGAAAGCAGCTTGAAGTCCGCTGAAACACCGGCACTGTAAAACAACGTCATTGCACCTGAAGGAATTGATTCTTCATACCTGGCGGATCCGTAAAGTGAGTACCGGTCCGTAGGCGAGTAACGGCCTGAAAGCATCAGGTACTGTACATTGTCACTGGTCAAAGAACTGCTGTCAGACTTGGAAAAGGAGTACTCTTCGGTAAGTGACGCCACGTTGCGCATTTCTCCTGTTCTGGAGAAGAAACTGTACTTGTATCTTTGCAACAGCTGTATCTTTGTTATCTCAATACTAGAGCTTTTCTCGCTCTCATGCAGGAAGCGAAGAAGAGCGTCAATATATTTGTCAGGCCGGTACTGGGTCTGAGCTGTGCTCCTCCAGCTGGACCCGGTCCCGTCAAAACCGTTGTTTCTTTGGATATACTTTGAATCAACCCTGTAATTAATATTTGCTATATCATAAGACGCTCGGTACGCGACAGAGGCTTCGGTGTTATCCGGCAGACCGGGTGCCTTGATTAAGTCATATGTCCCTTCAATTGAAGTTGCAAAGCGTGCATTCGGAGTCCAGCCGGCAGAAACAAGGAAATTATTATGCAGATAGTTGCCAAGACTAATCGACCCGGTGGCTGTCTGAAGCCTGCTTGCGCTCATATAACCGCCACCGTTCCCTGATTCAATCTGATCCACTATTTTGTATACAAACTTACTGTTCGGCCGATAACTTGCCCTAAGATCCAGATTGCCGCTCCATGTTTTGCTGGTCGAAGAACCGGAGCCGTCATCCTGAGCCCTCGTGTAAATCTTCGCGCCAAGTCCAAGCGTATCGCTGAAACGCGATGTGCTCACCGTTTCCAGACTGGACACCATCGAGTATGCATCTTCTCCCCTGAAAGCCTTGGTTGACTGAAGGCTCATCGATGGGGAGAGAGTGAATTTTGACCGGTTGAAAGTTGTCCCCCCCAAAGAAATGGTGTTGCTGTAGGAGGTATCTGCACCAAGAGCCGGGAACTGGTTCTCCCTTCCCCTTGAGGCCGAAAGACTGACATACCAGTCGGTTTCAGCCCCGTAAATCCCTCTCACGAATACCGGCACTCTGGCGACCTCAGTCAGTTTATCATCAGTCATCTGCCGATTATAGTTCATGAAAGTTCTTGCGTCCCATTTTTGCCGTTTGGCAATTGCCATGAAGTTAATGTCGTACTCTTCCAGATTCCTCTCCTTGGAGGGACTGAGAATATTTGTAAGTTGCGCGTCTGAAGACACTTCTATCCAGTTGGTAAGAGACGACCACTTCCTCATGCCGTGAGGGTCCACGAGACCGATCTGAATCTGCTGCTGCTTGAAGTTATCGGTTGGAACAAGAAAGTTCTCAAAGTTGAGAAAGCGGTAGTGAACCCAGTTATTCTCCTTATTAAGGCCGGCGACGGCCAGCTCTCTCGTCTTGGTGTCAACCCTGTAGTTTACATCTTCTGAACTCTTGTTAAAAGCCTCGCGGTAATCGAAAAGCACCCTTGGAAGAGCTCTGATCGAAATGTTGTTTGAAACTTCGGGTTCGAACTCCACGGAAACTCCTGAAGAGGTGCTCTTCCCGCGGCCATCAATATCATATGCCAGATCATCACTGATAATACCGAAAGTGTTCAGTCCGGTCTTCAGACCCAACGGCTGATTATCGTTAATGTAAGCCCTGAAGCGAATCGGGAGGACCGTCTCATTATAAGCAACTTCTCCTGAATATTTAGCCCTTCCGAAATCCTGCTTGATTGTGGTTTCCTGCGTCGGATCATTAATCTTTGTCTTAAAATCAAACAATTCATATCCGACCATGAGTTTGTAATAATTGGGCTGGTGGCGGTAGGTAATGTTTGACGTATTATAGGCAAGGGAATATTTCTGGACAAGCGAGCTGCCATTGAAAACATCTTTGCCGTCTAAAGATGCGTCGTACTTTGTGTACGACAATTGGGCATCTCCGCTTAGGCGCGTAGCGCACCATCCACTTGACGCCACAAAAACGGAGGCCAGTGAAAGAAGAATCGCAGAGATTTTGACGGCTTTTGGGTTCATCAGCTTGATTCCTGAGTGCATTATTACTCTCATTAATGCAACAACCATACCTTTGGCAGCCTGGCCGGAGGATGCCAAACCCTTGTAGCACACTGTAACGACAGGCTTTTTACATTTTATTTACTTCATTATAATCCCACGCTCATACTTTGCGTTATTTAACCGTAGTTGCTCGGGATATGACGTTAAAAGCGAGGAACAGTGGAAAACATAAAAAGCTGGAGGCGGGATCATGAAATTTGAAATTGCGGATATTACGAACCCTGGCAAGAAGCACAAGCTGTTACCGACATCTGCAACGACTCAACAACTAAACCGCTTGCGACCTTACAGCTCCACAAAACAAAAAAAGGGAGGGGGAATCTCCCCCTCCCAGAATTAAAACGTCTTGAATCGGCTTGTTACTTGTTGTGGCAGCCGAGGCAAAGTTTCGAGCCGTCCATTGTGTAGCGGAGGAATGGTGAGTTCAGTGAATCGTGAACTGCATGGCAGCTGCCGCACTCAAGTGAACGATTGGTATTACGGGCTGCAGAACCGGCGGCTACCTTGAACAGCGGGAATGTGGATGTAGTGGTTAAAGCTCCTCCACCCATCGAAGGAATGTTTCCACCTACCCACAGGTCGTCCTGTGCGTTATTAACAGTCGGAACAGGGAAGTTGATCGGGTGCGTTTTGGTAAGATCGGTAAATGCAGCATTTCCAGAGAGTGCGCCACTGGTGGTAAGAGGCCGTGCAGGTGCGCCTGCAGTTCCGGCATTTATCAATGCACCCTTATTATGAACTGCGTTCATTGTAGTAACACCGTCGTGACAACTCATGCAGAACAGTGAAGTACTGTCGCTTGTAAAGCCTGTTGCAAACTGCCGGCTCTGCATACCGACGCCGGAATAGAGGGTAAATCCGCTGCCAAGTGGGTTACTACGGTTCCAGAGAGGGAGGGACAGGAGCGCGTTATGAGGCGCGTGGCAGTATACGCATATCTGCGACGTGTTGGTGCCTGCTGTTCCCTTATACCCGCTTAAACCGGTAGGTGAAAGGTCATGCTTGCTGCCAACGATTGTTGCGCCGAATGCCGCTGTTGCTGCTGTCATGATACCTGCAGCTGCCAAGAGTGTTAACACTTTTTTCATACATTTCTCCTTTTTTGTATTTGCCTGTCATGCAGGCCTGACTGATTATTTACAGAATTACTATTAGCAGGTACCGTGCCAATGGTCGAAAATTTTGAACGCTGAAAACATCTTCCTTCTATATGGGTGTGAATTAAGGCACCACGAGGTCATTGTGTCAAGCAAAAGCATTTGAGCAGCCTAATAATTCCTCAGAACCGCGTAGTGCATGCAGTTGTTTCACGTAACTGCGTGAAAAATGCCTTGGTTGCTGCCTGCGATTTAACGGCAAAGGCGGGGCCGCCTCTTCCTGAAGGCGGCCCCGCCTCTCACATTTGCTCATTACGGGTCGACTGTCTTATGCTTTTTCTTCTATTTCTTGATTCCGGTAGAATCCGGCACCTTGTCAGTTGCTTCAGCATCCTTCAGATACTTGAAATGCTGGAAACGCATATTAGCCTGGTCAGCGATAAATATTGAATCGTTCTTGTCTATATGTATCCCCTGCGGCAACAGAAAACCGCCAGGAGCCTCTCTTCTGGTTATCGGCACCGAATAGGCAGTGCCAAAGCTGAGCAGATACTCCCCGCGGGTGTTGAATATTTTTATCTGGTTTGCCTTACCGTCAGCAACATAGATATTGTCATCCGAATCGACTGTAACTCCTTTTATTACCTGAAAATCGGGCCCGGCGTCGCCGCGCTGCCCGAACTTGCGCAGGAACTTCCCTTCCCCGTCGAATATCTGAATCCTGGCGTTCATCGTATCTCCGACAACAATTTCCCCTTTATGATTAACAGTGATCGACTGCGGCCGGTTAAACTCTCCGCCCGCGTCTCCAGGCTTGCCAAAGGAGAACAGGTGTTTGCCCGAAATGGCGAACACCTCTACTTTTCCCCCACCGGTATCGACCAGATAAATCCTGTTGCGCGCATCGTCAACAGCGATCCCGCCGACTGCCTTGACAGTCTCGGCAAAACTGATTTTCTGCTTGAGAGCCCCATTGGTGTCAAGCACATAGATATTCTTGTCCCCGGTTCCGACAACATACGCGTTGCTTTCGCGGTCAAGTGAAATAAAATATGGTGTAATTGCAAGAGCTCGCTCAGAATCTCCGCTATTTTTCCATACTCTCACCTTGAAGTTGACAAGATCATACACAAACACTGCATTTCGCACGATATCGGTAACATACACGAGTCCATTGCCATTTGACTTGATGTCAATCGGCTTTTCGAAGCCAATCGGATCCGGCTCGCCGAACAGAACCTCCATCGCAGATTCAAAACCGCTCTTGGGAAAATCGTTCTGGCTGTAGTATGATTTCAGCCACTCTATCTTTGGATTAGCAGGCGGACGCGGCCAGACATAGCGCCTTGTTGTCTGCTGGGGCTGACTTGTAGCACAGCCGCAGATCATCAAAACTGCGATAATCAAACACAAAATGTGATTTTTCCGAAAATGTCGCTTCATAATTACAACCTCCACTAGGCTTAACAGTTCACTTCACAACAATCAACAACCTTCAACTTCTATTTCTTGTGGCACATCTGGCAGAGCGCCATCTTGTTTTCATCGCCAGTTACGAGGTAGTAGCGGGCTTTTCCTCCATGAGGATCGTGACATGATACACATGAAAGATCACGTCCCTTGCCACGATCCGAAGGATCCGTTTTATCCGAAACAGGGTGACTCGTTCCATCTCCGAGCGCTATAACATGAATTCCCCTCCCGACCTGTTCGTGGCAGGAAAGACAAAGCTTGTTAACAGGAAGATGCAATTGAGCCGGATATTCACTTGAGTGCGGATCGTGACAGACTTCACACATATCGGCGGCAACCGGGCCATGCAGAAACTTGAACCCCTTTAACTGCTTCTGCTTTTCAACATGGCAATCAAAACAGAGTTTAGTCTCGCGTTTTACCACAGTATATTTCGGCTTGCCCGAAAGAGGGTGGCAGAATGTACAGTTGTACGTCCCGACCGGTCCATGCACGTACTTCTGATTTCCCATTCTCTTGTGACATGAGTAGCAGGCATTGTCCTTATCAGGGACATCGGATACCTGTTTCTCGGTCGGCTTCATGTTGTGACAGGGGGTACAATCCTTCTCGGCTTCAGGTCGATGGAGGGAGGTGCTCCGGAACTCCTTGGGGATATTACTTTCCGTGGAGTCAGGGGCGTAGTAAATCTCCGCCTTAAAGCTTTCGAGTTTCTTTTCTTCGACAAACGTATCGACAAGAAGCAGGTTCCTCCCTTTGTCCCAGAGCGGCTGCAGGATAAGAAAATCTCTGAATGCCCGTCTGTATTCGGTTGTACCGACAGGCAGCGGATCGGTTGCGACTCCGTTCACCGTAACGACCACAGTTGTAATCTCGGGGCTGCCGAGTTTTAAGATGAGGTGACGGGACTGTGTGACGAAACTCGAAGGTTCAGGATAGATAAGTGTCACGGCTGCCGAAACAGGTGATGCCAGCAGGAGAAGCAGGGGGAGCAGAGCTCCCCCTGCCAGCAACCGTTTGAATAACAGTGAAATGCGGTAGGGCATACGGCGAAAAACCTCTTTCAGGAGATATCCTATTTTCCGCCGCCGCCGTAGCTGTGGAGACCTGAAAGGAAAAGATTGACACCGAGATAGCAGAAGATCGTCGCGGCAAAACCGATTATTGAAAGCCATGCCGCACGCTTGCCTACCCATCCGCGAGTTATCCTGGCATGAAGAAAAGCCGCATAGACGAACCAGACGATAAGCGACCATGTTTCCTTGGGGTCCCAGCTCCAGTAAGTGCCCCAGGCATAGTTTGCCCATGCAGCACCGGTGACAATCCCTAAAGTCAGAAGGGGGAAGCCTATCATGATAGCCTTGTAGTTGAGATCATCAAGCACCCGTATCGACGGGAACATTCCGATCACGCTCCCCGCCTGGACATCAGAAGATGTATCTCCCTCAGCCTTGGCCTTTATCAGGTACATTATGGATATCCCGCAGGCAACAGCAAAGGCCGCATAACCGAGAAAGCAGGTGATGACGTGGTACAGGAGCCAATTGCTCTGAAGGGCAGGGACAAGCGGCTCAATCCCGCTGTGCAGTCCGAGTTGCGCCCATGCCATGCCGAGAAGGGCAAACGGCAGGACGAATGCTCCTACGACCCGGTATTTGTATTTCAGCTCAATGAGCCCGTAGATCAGGATGATGGTCCAGGCAAAAAAGACTACTGACTCGTACAGGTTTGACAGAGGAGCATGGCCATGACCCATGTCGTAAGACTCTTTCCAGCGAAGGATTATTGCTACAGTCTCTACCCCCCACCCGGCAAAGGCTGTCAGACTTGCGCCCAACCCTATGCCGCTGTTTCTCGTCGCAAGAAAGGCGAAAAAGAGGATTGTCGACACGAGAAAAAGGAAAGTTGTTGCGTTAAACAGAAGTGAACTTGACATTTAAAACTCCTTAAACAAAAGGTAAAGGTAACTGGCATGAAACTATTAACCATTACTATTTCAGAGAACTTTCAGTTTCTCCACAAGAGCTTCGAATTTGGACTCGAAAGCTGCGGGATTCTTGCTTGCAGTCCCTCCGATAACGGCCCTTCCATTTGAGATCCTGATCCATATCCGGTTGTGTGACAAAAAGAACGCCATATAGATGCCGATGGTCATAAGGGCACAGCCGAGCCATACTATCCAGACCCCGGGGTCTTTCGCCACCTGGAGACCCGTATAAAGTTTTTCGTCAGCACCGGCATATTGAAGAACCAGCTCGCCCTTGCGCTGCTCCTCGATTTCAGGATGGTTTTTGAATACTATGAACGATTCAGGATTCCTGCCCGGCATCTTCAACATGACTTTTGCAGCAGGTCCGGAAAACTCGGGCATGAACTGGCGCACATCCTGGGTTGCCTCAAGAACTTCGAGTGTCGCCCCCCCGCTCAAGGTAGCCCGCTCACCCTTCTTGAGGTCCAGGTGAGCGCTGCCGCCCGCTCCCCTGCGGCTGACATTGAAGTGATACGCTGAACCTTCACCAGCCTGACCATAACTCGACTGGTAAAAGGTGATCCCTTTATAGGAGAGCGGATCGTTCACGATTACCGGGATCTTTTCATAACCCTTGACAGGTTGGCCGTTCTCCAGAATGGTCAGTATGCTCTTGAACTCCTTGGGGGCACCGGTATTGTAGTAGGAGACCGAGAAACTCTCGCACTTGACCGCAAAATCAAGCTTTATGGGTTTTTCCTTCTGAGTAAAAACCGTATCCACGCTTGTCCCTTCAACGATATTCGCAAAAGCCTTGTACCCGAAGAAAGAGCCGATCAGCGCACCGACAAAAACGATGATGATACTCAGATGGACGACATAAACGCCGAGTCGGCACCAGGGGGTTTTCTGCGCAAAGAGATGGATTGCGCCATCCTTTTCGGTAACTACCGGGGTTGATACGGCAGATGCCAGAAAATTCTTCAGCTTTGCAACAGCATCACCGGAAATCTTGAATTCGTGAGTAAGCGAGAGCGATTTCTCAAGGCTCTCATCCATGACAAGCTGAGGTTCGAAGACCATCTTCCATACGCGGGGGAGGCGCTTTATGGAACAGGCAACCAGGTTGACGGTCAGCATGTAAAGGAGAAGCATGAACCACCACGAGTGGTACATATCGAAGAAACTGAGGCTCTGGTAGAGTTTGAACTTGGACTCGCTTATTGTCTGCAGATACTCCGGGGGGATATTCCCTTGCGGGACTATGGTACCGATTATTGATGTAAGTGCGAGACCGATGAGAAGAGAGATGGACAGCTTGAGGGAGCAGAAGAAGTCCCAGAGCGACTCAATGAAGTTCCGTTTGTTAGTTGACAAGACAAACTCCTAACTATTATTGGTTTTTATTCAAGACAGCCATTATATAGAAAAAGATATTTCAAAAAAAGCAGTTTTTTCGTATTGGAGGCTGTCGGCCTTAGGAAATCAATGCGAAAATTCGGCTGGACGAGGTCAGATTTCGCCGATTTTGAAGGTCAATAGTCGCTCTATTGACCGAGAGAACGGTGGAATATGGGCCGTTCAGACGGGTTTGCAGCAGATTTATTCTAAGTCCGATAGATCCCATGCCAGAACAAAAAAAGGGGTGACGTTTGTCACCCCTTTTGAGTCGATACAATTCGGAAATATTACTTGTGACACTCTTTGCAAGCCGTAGGACCTTTTTTCATGTCTGTGTGACAGCCTTTGCAGGTCTTGTGAGCCCAGTCCTTGCCGAAACCCTCAATCTTGCCAGGAGCCTTCTCATGACACTTCTTGCAGTCACCAACAGCAGCCTGGTGAGCCTTGTGGTTGAACTTCACGTTTCTCTTCATTTCGATTACGTCTGCGGCGAATGCAGTGCCTGCGAAAGCCACAAGAAAAAGAACTGCGATAACTTTCTTCATTTAAACTTCCCCCTTGGTAATAATTGGTAAATTTTGTGAAATAGTTAATCCAAAACCCGTTTCAAGTCAAGAAAAAACTCTACTGCATCAGCCTCTGCTGCAGTGCGGCATCCTTTTCAGCCACCTCGTCCGACAGTCCGGCTTTATACTCAGCAAATCTTGCGGCAAGCCCGGGATCGGCGATAGAGAGGATCTGTACGGCAAAGAGACCCGCGTTCTTCGCCCCGGCTTTCCCGATTGCCATAGTGGCTACCGGTATCCCGCCGGGCATCTGCACCATGGCATAAAGAGCATCAACACCGTTCAGTGCACCGCCCGGGAGAGGGACAGCGATTACCGGAAGGGCCGTCTCAGCCGCCACTACTCCTGCCAGGTGAGCCGCCATCCCCGCACCGGCGATGACAACCTTGATCCCGCGTGCAGCCGCACCTGAAGCCAGCTCAGATGTTCTTTTAGGAGAGCGGTGAGCTGAAGAAATATGCATCTCGAAACCGATGCCAAACTCCTTCAGAATCCTCGCGGCCTCCTCCATGATCGGAAGATCCGTATCACTCCCCATAAGTATCAATACTTCAGGATTCATAATTTCCCTCATCTGAACTTGAATATGGCAGGCGAAAGTAAACCCATTTTTGCCATTCTGAACTGGAGCGCCGTTCCAAGCACTCCGAAACCGTACTTTACACTTCTTCTGAAGTTGATCGAGGATGCTTCCGGGAAGTATTTGGTCGGGCAGCTGACCTCACCAATTCTGAAGTCAGCCCATACGATCTGGGCAAGCATCTGATTATCGAAAACAAAATCATCGGAATTCTCATCAAGGGGAAGCCTCTCAAGCACCTCCCGGGAGAAGGCGCGGTAACCCGTGTGGTACTCTGAAAGCTTGTGCCCGAGCAGCAGGTTTTCAACAAGCGTAAGAATCCTGTTGGCTATATATTTGTATAGAGGCATCCCCCCCTTGAGAGCTCCAATGCCGAGGATTCTCGACGCAAGCACTGCATCGAATTCCCCGAAAGCGATCATTGCCGAGACAGCAGTTATAAGCCGCGGCGTATACTGATAGTCGGGGTGGAGCATTACCACGATGTCGGCTCCAAGAGAGAGCGCAGTCCGGTAACAGGTCTTCTGATTGCCGCCGTACCCTTTGTTCTTTTCATGGACAATCGTATGTATTCCGAGTTTCCTTGCGACCTCAGCCGTATCGTCACGACTCGCATCATCAACCAGGACCACCTCATCTACAAACTCGAGAGGGATCTCATGGTACGTCTTTTCGAGAGTTTTCGATGCATTATATGCAGGAAGAACAACAACTATCTTTTTACCATTCAGCATTACCCCTCCTAACCCTTCAAACTTTTTCTCTCACAAAGGCACGAAGGACACGGAGAGAATCTAAAAACTGAAAATCTTTTTGGTCTAAAAACAAAAACTGTTTATACCTCTCTCTGCGCCTCCGTGTGAAAACGGTTTAAATTATGTTTTCTCGGCTTGTGTTGGCAAGAATCTATCTCCCTAGCGCCTTTTTCCCTATGTCAGAACGAAAGTGGGCACCTTTCCAGCTTATGGCGGCTACCCCTTCATAAGCCTTCCTGATAGCATCCGCGACGGTCGCGCCTCGGCCGGTGACGCCAAGGACCCTCCCTCCGTTTGTCACAAAACGCCCGTCCCTCTCTCCGGTACCGGCATGGAACACAACCAGATCTTCAATCCGGGAGACAGCATCAAGACCCGATATCTCGTCACCCCTGGGATAGTCTCCCGGGTATCCGGCAGCGGCCATGACCACACAGACTGCAGCCATGTCGTGCCACTCTATCTTTATCCCTGATATGTTACCTTCGGCAACCGCCATCAGGATCGGGACGATGTCCGACTTCATCCTCATGAGAAGAGGCTGGCACTCCGGATCGCCGAAGCGCGCATTGAACTCCAGTGTTTTGACGGAGTCGCCATCGATCATCAGGCCGGCATAGAGGACACCACGATAGGGCCTACCTTCAGCAGCCATTCCGTCCACCGTCCGCCGCATAACCTCCTGCATCGCCTTCTCATGAATCGCCGGCGTCACCACCGGAGCAGGCGAATACGCCCCCATGCCCCCGGTGTTAGGGCCCCTGTCACCGTCATATGCAGCCTTATGGTCCTGCGCGCTCGCCAGCGGGATAATGTTCTTTCCGTCGGTAAAGGCAAGGAAAGATGCCTCCTCACCGCGCAGGAACTCTTCGATCACCACCCGTGAGCCGGCGCCCCCGAATGAGTTGCCGGAGAGCATCTCATTCACGGCAGAAACAGCCTCGTCCTCACTCTGTGCAACGATTACACCTTTGCCTGCGGCAAGCCCGTCCGCCTTCACGACAATAGGTGCGCCGTGCTTCCTGATGAACGCGACGGCCGGTTCGACCTCGGTAAACACGTCGTAGAATGCCGTCGGAACATCGTACTTCTTCATCAGGTCCTTGGAAAACGCCTTGCTAGCCTCGATAAGCGCGGCATTTCTCCTTGCCCCGAAAATCCTGAGGCCGTACTCCTCGAAAAGATCGACAATTCCCAAAGAGAGAGGCAGCTCCGGTCCGACAACGGTCAAGCCTATCCCCTCCCTTTTTGCAAATGCAAGCAGCTCGGGCAGATCGTCGACATCTATCGGAACATTTTCTGCAATGCGGCCGATACCGGGATTTCCGGGTGCACAGTAAATTTTCTCAGCCAGAGGTGACTGCGCTATTTTCCAGACAAGGGCATGTTCACGCCCGCCGCTGCCGATTACCAGTATCTTCATCTAACTTCCTCCGTCCAAACAGTAAGTTGTCATTATTCTCCCGAACCCCGGACTCCCGCGCAGGGGGTCAAGCTCAACATTTGCCCTCACTGCACCACACGCCCTGAATCCAAGCCGGAAAGCATTATCCAGGTAGCTGAGAGCTTTCGGCAAATCCCCCTTCAGCGACTCAAGACAGGCGATGCTGTAGGAAAGGTCGGGGGTCATCAGGCCGAGCTTCCCGGCCTTTTCAAAGATCTCGCCTGCTTCATTGAAATTACTCCGGGCGAGACAGATATTGCCGAGACATAAATACGAGTTGACCAGCTTGGGCCATAACTCCAAAGCCCTTCTGTAACTTTTCTCCGCATTTTCAAGGTCGCCGGTTTTGTAGTAGTAATGGCCAAGAAGCTCATGGAATCTTGCATTATCCGGTTTTGACGCCAGCAGCTGCTCCAGAAGCGGCTTCACCTTGTCAAGCTGGCCGCTCTCCAGATAGACATCGGCAAGATTGTATTTTGCCGTATCGTTACCAGGATTCTTCCTGACTGCATCACTCCAGAGGGTAAAGGAATCCCTCCAGACAGTCGCCCTCTCGCCGGACATCACCCCGAATACCACCGAGATGAGAAGCAGAACAACAGCCGTGATATTTCGTAGCGTCTCTTTTTGGCCGGACAAAACAGTGAATGCACCGATAACGACAAATGGCGCAACCCCGGCCATGGGGAAATAGAGATACCGGTCATTGATCAGAGTGACCAGAGGAATTATCTGGGATACCGGAACAATCCCGATTACACCCAAAGCAAGCCAAAAAAAAAGCTTCCGATCTCTGCGGAAAATGAACCAGGCACAACCAGCGAAAAGAAGGAGAATTGCGCCATTTACCGCAACTGAAGAATCAAAAGCAGTTTTTATCTCCGTAGCATATACACCACTGAGTCCGGCCGGGAGGACAATCAACTTCAGATAAGTGACAAAAACCGGGATCATGGTCAGGAATGTCGCATAAGGACTCCCGCCGTGGAATGCCGCCTTGCCTCCGCCTCCGTAATACTCGGACTGGCTCAGAACAGCCATGATTCCTGTTGCAACGGCAATGGCGATGAACGGCATCTTATCCGCAAGAGCCTCTCGAAACCGCCGCCTGGTCACGCAGATGTCATAAAGAAGGAGTACGGCGGGAAGTATTACTGCCACAGACTTGGCAAGAAGAGAGCATGCGAAAAATATGAGCGATAACGCATAGTACTTCCTGCCGACCCCGTTCTCCGCCCCCCTGAACGCCAAATACATGTGAAAAGCAATGAGAAAGAAGAGCATCGCAAGCAGGTTTTTGCGCTGGGATATCCAGACTACTGATTCCACCTGAACAGGATGAACAATGAACAGCAGCGCCGACAGAATCGACGGGAACACGGCAGCGGAAAACCTGTTGACAAGACGGTAAAGCAGAAAACCGTTCACGGTGTGAAGCAGGAGATTATGAAAAATGTATCCTGACGGTCTAAGGCCCCATAAAGTGTAGTCGAACATATAGGACACAATATGCAGCGGTGCATAATTACCGACATAAAAGCGGCTGAAAGCATTCTTAACATGTTCGAGCGAAAATCCGTGAGCATCCGGATTATTCACAACATAATTCGGGTCATCCCAGTTTAGCAGAAATCCGTTTGAAAGAGCTTTCCAGTAAACGGCAAAGACTACTGTCAATAACAGCGTAAAGACAATCAAATCCCTTCTGAGCGGGTGTTCCGTTGTAGTCAGCAGGGAGTTTTTCACTCTTTACCCGTTACCTTTCGTTTAATAGCCGGAGATTGTGACAATCCATCTCGTGGAAAGCCGCACTCAGACATCAATGCCTGAAATGTCTCATTCCTGTGAACACCATCGCCATTCCGTGCTCATCAGCTGCTGCTATCACCTCGGCGTCCCGCATGCTCCCTCCCGGCTGTATCACGGCAGTGATGCCGACTGACGCGGCATTATCTATGCCGTCACGGAACGGGAAGAATGCATCTGACGCCATAACTGCCCCTTTCACCTCGAGTCCGGCATGCTCGGCCTTGATAGCAGCAATCCGCGCCGAGTTAACCCGGCTCATCTGACCAGCGCCCACGCCCACCGTCATCCGGTTCTTGCCGTAAACGATCGCATTCGACTTGACGAACTTGGCGACTTTCCAGGTGAAGAGAAGATCGATCATTTCAGCCTCTGTAGGAGCCCTTTTGGTGACCACCTTCAGCTCTCCGGAAAGCAGAAGATCGGCATCCTGCACCAGCATCCCGCCGTTCACCCGCTTGAAATCGAGCCTTGCGGCCGTCCTCGACGGCCACATTCCGCACTCAAGCAATCGCACATTCTTCTTGGCCGCAACGATTTCGACCGCCTCCGGAAGAACCTTGGGAGCTATGATGACCTCCACGAACTGACGATCGACAATAGCCTGCGCAGTCGCCCCGTCCAGATCGCTGTTTATGGCGATAATTCCGCCGAAAGCCGACTCGGTATCTGTCGAATACGCTTTTTCATAAGCCTCCAGAACGGTGCTGCCGATGGCTACCCCACAGGGGTTCGCATGCTTGACGATCACGCAGGAAGGCCCTTCCATGAACTGCTTTACGCACTCCAGGGCGGCATCGGTATCGGCGATATTGTTGTAGGAAAGCTCCTTGCCCTGAAGCTGCCGTGCTGTCGAGATCGACGCCTCTTTCACGTTCTTCTCTACATAGAAAGCTGCCGCCTGATGAGGGTTCTCGCCGTAGCGCATCTCCTGTATTTTCCGGTACTGGGTCGTAAGCGTCGCGGGGAACCTGTCTACCCCCTCGCCGAGCCTTGTGCCGAGCCAGTTTGATA
>Ga0134124_10000437_pt1 | contig 35233 bp, 28 predicted proteins | sample KB304_FD_96880 | JGI IMG/M metagenome (GOLD analysis project Ga0134124, IMG submission 96880) | Terrestrial soil microbial communities without Nitrogen fertilizer from Kellogg Biological Station, Michigan, USA - KB3-0-4 | ecosystem: Environmental > Terrestrial > Soil > Unclassified ... | reverse complement strand
TCGTTGCTGGCTGCCGCTGCGGAGACGGCGGGCAGCGTCTGGTATTTGAGCGGATCGACCTTGGGCGGCTCGGCTCGTTCGTCCCCCGCCGAAGCGCGTCCTTTTGGCACCACTTCATACAAGGCCGTGACCGCGTGGCCGGCGCCGATTTCGCCGGCGTCCTTCTTGTCGTCGTTGAAGTCTTCTTTGGCGAGCAAACGGTTTTCGTAGCCGATGAGCTTGTAGCTTTGGACCTGCGTGGGGTTGAATTCGACCTGCAGCTTCACGTCTTTGGCGATCGTCACCAGTGTCGAGCCCGCCTCGCGCACCAGCACTTTGCGCGCTTCCGCGATCGAGTCGATGTACGCGTAGTTACCGTTGCCTTTGTCGGCGAGCATCTCCATCGTGCTGTCCTTGACGTTGCCGTCACCGAAGCCGAGCACGGTCAAAAACACGCCGGACTTTCGCTCTTCTTCGATCAAGCGCTGGAGCTCACCTTCGCTCGAAGTGCCGACGTTGAAGTCACCGTCGGTGGCCAAGAGCACGCGATTGATGCCGCCCTTCACGAAGTGTTGGCGCGCCGTCGCATACGCCAGACGAATGCCATCGCCACCGTTGGTCGAGCCGCCGGCCTCGAGTCGACCGAGCGCTTCCAGCACGCGCGCGCGGTTGGCGCCGCTGGTCGCAGGCAACGCCAAACCCGACGCTCCTGCGTAAACCACGATTGAAATCGTGTCTTTTTGCCGAAGATTCTCGACCAAGAGCGAGAGCCCGCGCTTGAGCAGCGGCAGCTTGTTTTCCGGCATCATCGAGCCCGACACGTCGAGCAAGAACACCAAGTTACGCGCCGGCGTCTCGGCTTGCAAGATTTGCTGACTCTTCAAGCCCAAGCGCAGCAAGCGGTGCGAGCCGTTCCAAGGACAGGAGGAGACTTCACTGGTCACCGAGAACGGCTCTTCCGCGACGGGCTCGGGGTAGTCGTAGTTGAAGTAGTTGAGCCACTCCTCGATGCGAATCGAGTCCTTCGGCGGCAGCGTGCCATCGTTCAGAAAACGCCGCGCGTTGCTGTAAGACGCGGTGTCGACGTCGACCGAGAACGTGGACAGCGGTTGGTCCGCGACGTTCAAGAAGGCGTTTTCGGCGACGTGTGCGTAGTTCTCAGTGTTGAACTCGGCGGGTGGCGCGGGGGGCGCGACCGCCATGGCGGGGCGCGGCGCGTACATTTTGGGCGCCATCGTCACGTGCGCCCCACCGAGCCGACCGTGGCCCATCCCGATCCCAACCCCGTAGCCACCGCCGCCTTGCGCGGTACCGCTCACGCTCAAACCACCGAGCGTGCCCAAGCGCTGTGCCTGTTTCAGCGCTGCGGCGCGCGGGGAAGCGGCCGGCTTCGACGTCGCAGCGGCCGTTTGCGGTGTCGAAGGAAGGGGAGCGCCGATTCCAACGCCCGCAACGGCACCGCTGGTTGGCGAGGGAGCCGGGGTGCTCGCGGGCGCCTGTTCGAGTTTTGGCGGCACTGCCGGCGCGTCTTTGCCCTTCTTCAGCTCGCTGCCTGGCGCGCTCACGGTCGCCGGCTTCTTGGACTCGACAGCAGGCAACTCGCTCGATTTGCAGCCACTAGCGAGCAGAAACAGCAGCGCACTCGCGCCGCTGAGGACATGGCATTTGCGCAAACGGCGCGCCGAACGCGAAGGGTTGACGACCAGCATGCGTGTTGTGACGCCGCTCGCCGCCAAAAGTTCTCGGGCTGCGAACGATTTTCGCAATTTACGAGAACATTCGAAAAACGCCGCGCGGCCTGCGAGGAAGCCTTCGCGATCGGTGGCGTACGCTTTTAGTGCAGGTTCACAGCGTCTCGATGCCGCAGCAGCCGTATTTGCAGCAGCCGCCAACGGTACAAACCGTGGTCTTCGGCGTGCACACGCCGCCGGTGCCGCACACGTTGTAGGTGCATTTCTGCCCGATGGGCAGCGCGAGCGCGATGATGCCGCCCTGACAGTCCGCGTCGCTGCAACAGCACTTCTCGTTGCACTGCTTGGCGTTCACGCACTTGTTGTTGACACAGCTGTCGAGCGTGCAGTCGACCTTGTCGTCGCAGTCAGCCGCGCTGTTGCAGGCAATGCAACCGAGTTTTGGATCGCAAATCGGAACCGCCGTCGGGCACGCACCGTTGTCGGCTTGATGGGAGCAAACGCCGCCGTTGCAGCTGTCCTTGGTGCAGCCAACGCCGTCGCTGCAGTCCGAGTCAGCGCAACAAGCGTTGCAGCCCTGCCCCGCGCAGCACTTACTTCCGGCGGCGCACGAATCGAACTTGCAGCTACCGTTGACGCAGCTGCCGTTGATTTGGCAGGGGTCGTCGGACTTGCAGTCGGAGTTGCTCACGCATTCAGCCGCTTTGACGCAGCCAGTCTTCACGTTGCAGGTGTAGCCGACCGGACAGCTTTGATTGTCCGTGTTGCTGCAAGTGCCTTGCGTGCACGAGTCCTTCGTGCACTTCACGCCGTCATCGCAATCAGCGGCGGAGCAACAGGTCGTGCCGCAGGTGGCGGACAAGCCCGCCGCCCGGGGACAGCACTTCTGGCCATCAGCGCAGAACGGGGCGTGCTGGCACTGGTTGCCCGAGCAAGAGTCCTTCGTGCACGGGTCACTGTCGTTGCACTGTGAATCTTCACAGCACTCCGCGCAACCGACGCCTGCGCAGCACAGAGCCTTTTTGGGATCGGCACAGGCCGAGGCCGTGTGGTCGCAAAGCGAGGTCTCGGCTCGGCACGTGTCGTCCGTGCATGAGTCGCCGTCGTCACAATCGGCGGCGGCAGCGCAGTTCTCCTTGCGCCGGCAATCCGCGCTGGCCGAGCAATACTCGAGCGCGCTGCAATTGGCGTTGTTCGGTGCGTGCGTGCAGCCGCCCGCAAAGCATTCGTCATCCGTACACTTCACGCCGTCGTCGCAGTCAGCGCCGTCACAGCATTGGCCGCACGACCCCTCGCAGCATTTCTCGGTCGCGCCGCATTTGGGTGCGCGGGCACACGCGCCGTCCGCGCCGCACTCATCGACCGTGCACGGATCGGAATCATCGCAGTCCTCGGGTCCCTCGCACGCGACCCTGGGGCCATCGCCGCCAGAGGCCGCGCTGCCCGGGTGTCCGCCCGCCCCAGCGCCACCGCTGCCGCCAACTGACGTGAACTTGGCACCACCGCAGGCGTACGCGGTGAAAGAACACAGCGCGAGCATCACTGCTACACGCAACCAGTGACTCGAGCGCTTGGACTTCACGGCACGGCTCCCTAACGAAGGACTAAACCGTAAGGTTAGCAAACCGGAGCGCGAAAATCGACGTTCGCTCGGCGTTAGGGCATTGTCGCGGCGCGCAAATTTGGTGAGCCAGGCCGCCAAATAGCCACGATTTTCGCGGGCGCGCGCTCCCGTCAGCGCATGGAGTCGAACTTCTCGATCCGGTCGATTGCGACGTCAGCTTGGCTTTGTGCACCGGTTAGCGCGTGTTTCAGCCGCTGTACGATGGTCTCTGCGGCTTCGTTGGCCATGCTTTCGACCGCGTGCGACAGCGCGACCATCGCCCCTTGGTGGCCACTCAGCTGCACGTCACGGGGCACGGGTACGGTTTCGGAGCGTCCGCCCGCCAGCGTCCCGGAAACGAACAGTTGTTCTGGGCTGTCCGCGCGCGGAATGTCGAGGAAAGCCGATGCAAAGCTGTTGGCTCGAGCAGCGCGTGCGCCGAGGGGCCCCAAACCCCACAGGTCGATCAAGAACTTGAGCAACGAGGTATGATCCATGGTTTGGCTGAACACGCCGTTACCGACCCAGGGTGAGACGAGCAGCGCGGGAACACGGACGCCGAGTTGGTCGAAGGCGAACTCTTCGGTGTGGTGATCGGGGGCGACGGTCGCCGGTGGAACCACATGGTCATAGAAGCCACCGTGCTCGTCGTACAACACGACCAAGAGGGTGCTGTTCCACAGCTCCTCGTTCCCGCGCAGGGCATTGTAGACCTGCGCCAACAACGTCTGACCGCCGAGAATATCGTGGGGAGGATGATCATCCGTGGCGTGCGGTTGAAAATACGCCGGTTCGATCAGCGAGAACGCGGGGAAATCTTCCGCTCTGCCGGCGGCGTCATGAAGAAACTGGTTCATGGAATGGTGACGAGCGGCGTTCACGCGTTCGAGCTGGTGCACGAACAGGAACGAGAGCGGAAAGTCGTTGAAGTACACCTTCCAGGGGATGTGCTTCTGATTCAAACGATCGAACAGCGTCGTCTGATCGTACCAGTGCAAATTCCAGTTCAGGAAGCCCTCGGGCATCTTCACGCGACCGAGGGAAGTGCCGCTCAATGCAAACAGCCGGTTCGGCCAAGTTGGCCCGGGCACCGACGCAAACCAGCGATCACACACGGTATACGCTTCGGCTAGCGTGTGAAGCGCGGGCAGCCTGCCGCGCGCATGATACCTCATCACCTCACGGCGCGCCTCGACGCTGGCGTGCGGGAACGCACGCGCGAAGTCCTGAATGAATCCCGAATTCCCTTGCGAAAGCTGTCCTGCCACGTCGATCGCTTCGTGCTTCAGATCCGAGGTCAGGATGCGAGCTGCGCCTGGCTCCTGCAGATAATCCACGCCCTCGAAGCTGATTTTGCGCGGAGCTCCCAGGCTGGAAATGCCGTCGATGGCTTTCACCTGCTGCAGATCCCCGAGCAGATGATCGAACGAGCGGTTTTCGAACATCAGCAGCACGACATGACGGATTGCGTTCTTCAAATCGACCATGTGAACTCGCACCCTCCGGTAATTGCGCGAATGCTATCTTGCTTTGCGGCCAAGTGAAGCGCCGCCCGCGGCGCTCCCGAGCAAAGACTCACCCGCAGCGCGGCCTGTACCCGGCTCCGATGAATCTGCCATTCGGAGCGTCTCTCGACTCGACCTCGACGCGCGGCGCCGTGTCAGGGGCAGCCGTGCCGCGCGTGGAACAGTGCGTGCTGGGAGGTGCGCTGCTGGGGAGCGAGCGCCCACTCTTGCCTGACGGCATTTGCGAAACGAGCGCCGTGCTCGGCTGGTAGCGCGGTGACCTGAGCGGATTTCGGGACAATCAGCGATTGTCGGGGCTGAATTGGCTTCGGCATTGGCGGGAAGCGGGGTTCCAGCGCAGAATGCGCGCGCCGATGCCGCTTTCCCCACATTTCTCGCGATGAACGACCAAGCGGTGCAGCAGGCGGCCGAGCAGCTGGCCCAGAAAGTCGCAGGGCGTGCGCTCTCGGTCGGGGAACAGCGCGCGTGCGAGGCCGAACTTTCCGAGCTGCGGTTGGCGTGGAAACGCAACCCGAGCGCGTTCTCGTCCGACCTACTGGAAATGCTGAAAAGAATCGCCAGTTCGTTGGCGGCGGGAGCCGTCGCACACAAAGGCAGCGATCCGGCGCTGGTCCTGAAAGAATGCTTCGGCTACGACGCGTTCCGGCCAGGCCAGCGCGCGATCATCGACACCGTGCTGAGCGGGCGTGATTGCGTCGGCGTGATGCCCACCGGCGCCGGAAAGTCGATCACGTATCAGATCCCCGCGCGCATTTTGGGCGGCGTCACGCTGGTCATCTCTCCCTTGATCGCGCTGATGAAAGACCAAGTCGATGCGATGACCGAGGTCGGTGTGCGCGCCACGTACCTGAACTCTTCACTCTCGGCCGAGGAGCGGCGGGCCCGCGTGTCCGAACTCCGCGCCGGTCGTTACGAGCTGCTCTATTGCGCGCCCGAGGGGCTCGAGGCGTCCGTGGGTCGGGCGCTCGGCGAAATCAAACTGAGCTTGATCGCCGTGGACGAAGCGCACTGCATCAGCCATTGGGGGCATGATTTTCGCCCCGCGTATCGCAATCTCTCCGGTCTGAAGCAGCGCTTCCCTCAGGTGCCAGTGCTGGCATTGACTGCCACGGCCACGCCGCAAGTCACGGCAGACATCGTAGAACAGCTCGGCATGCGCTCACCCGCGCGCTACCGGGGCTCGTTTTTCCGCAAGAATTTGCGGCTTCACGCGTACGCCAAAGGCGACGCGCTGGGCTGCACCGCCAAAGAGGCGGCGCTCGCAGTCGCGCGCAGCCGTCCGGGCCAAAGTGGCATCGTCTATTGTTTGTCGCGCAAGACGGTCGAGTCCACGGCCGAGTTTCTGAAGAAGCACGGCGTACGCGCGGGTCACTACCACGCGGGTCTCGACGCCGACGTGCGCTCGAAAGTGCAAGACGCCTTCCAGAACGACGAGATCGACGTGGTGGTGGCGACCATTGCCTTCGGCATGGGCATCGACAAATCCAACGTGCGCTTCGTGGTTCATCACGATATGCCGCGCTCGGTGGAAGGTTACTACCAAGAGCTCGGACGCGCCGGGCGCGACGGCTTGGATAGCGATTGCGTGCTGCTCTACTCGTGGTCGGAGGTCAAAGCGTACGATCGCTTCGCGGATGCGAGTGAAGACGAGGCGCAGGCAGAGCGCACCCGCGCGCAGGCTCGTGAGGTGTTTCGCATGGCCGAAGCACGCATCTGCCGGCACGCGCAGTTGGCGCGCTACTTCGGCGAGGAGCTGGCTGATTGCGCTTCGTCCTGCGACGTTTGCCAGAACTTCGAGCTACTTTCGAAGAAGCCCGCGCGTGCAACGGCCGAAGAACGCGCGCAAGCGCGCGCGGCCCGCAAGCGCGATCGGCTCGATTCCGACCCAGCTACCGTGCTCGATCCCGACTTGTCGCTGTTCGATCGGCTGCGCGCGCTGCGCAAGGAGATCGCGCGTGAGCGCGGCGTGCCGCCGTACGTGGTGTTCTCGGACGCGACGCTGTTGGAGATGGCCAGCGCACGGCCGAAAACCCAGGCGCAAATGTTGGGCATCTCCGGGGTTGGCCCGACCAAGCTGGAACACTACGGTGAACGGTTCTTGAAAGCGCTCGCCGAATAGCGTCACGCGGCGCGCAGACGCACGCGGAATACCGCGCCGGCGCGCGTCGGCCCGAGCGTCACGGCGCCGCCCATGCGCCCGACGGCGTGGTGCACCAAGACCAAGCCGAGCCCCGTACCTCGCTCACCCTTGGTGGTGAAGAACGGCTCGAAGATGCGTTGCCGGTGTTCCACGGGAACGCCCGGACCGTTGTCGCGAATGGAAATGCGAGCTTCGAGGCCGGCGCGGTAGACGCGCACCAGGATTTGAGGACTTTCGCAGGCCTCGGTCGCGTCGATCGCGTTCTGCACCAGGTTCACGATCACTTGCTCGAGCAGGGCGCCGTTGGCAAGGCCGCGCACTTGCTCGTCGCCCGCGATCTCGATGCGCACGTGTGGCGAGCGCAAGGCGTCCACCGCCCGCTCTGCACATTCCCACAGCGACAGGCGCGACAGATCGGGAGTCGTGCCCTTCACCAGCGTGGTGACTGCGCCCATCACGTCGCGGATCCGACGCAGCGCGATGGCCACGTCGTCGACGGCGGCCAGTCGTTCGTCCTCGCCCAGTCGGCGTGCGAGTTCGGGCTCGCGCAGACACTCGACGCTGGCGAGCGCGGCGGCCAACGGGTTTTGGATCTCGTGACCGATGGTAGCCAGCACCGACTCGAGCACCGTAGCCGGCACGTCGCCGCGGGCCTGGTGGTCGAAGACGTGACGCGGTTGGCGAGCGACTTCGTCTTGAGTGCGAAAGCGCCGCATGCATAGAAGCAGCGTGCCGATCTCGAGTGGACCGCGCAGGGTCAGCGCCGCTCCGGCGGCGAGCGCCGGGCCTTCGGCCTCCGTGGGGCCGAGCAGCGCCAGCACTTGCATCACCGGCTCGGGCGCATTGATGCGGCGAAGCAGCTCCAAAGCACCGGGCAGCGCGGTCTCGACGAGCGCAAAGCGCGGCAAGAACGCAAGCTCCTCGACGCTCTTCGGGTCCGAGACGATGATGATGGAGAAGCCCGCGCTCTCCAGCTCGGGAAACGCCGGCCGCAGTTCGTCGACGGTACTCGACAAGACCAAGATCGCCGATTCGAACAGCTTGAATACTCCGCTGTCGCTCTCGCCGCCGGCGATCTCCAGCTGTGCATCGCGCAACGCGAGCGGTGGGCGTGAGCGGGGGTTCGTCACATTCAACGGGCTGTTCATGGGGTGCGGGGGGCTACGACCATGAACGGCTCGCGGGCCAGCGGTGTTAAGATCGTTCGCGCTGTTCGCGCTGGATCAAGCGGGCGAGTTCCGCCACGTACAATGCAGGGTCGAGTGGGAGCTCGACGGTCTGCTTGGTAATTCCCGAGTAAATCATGGCATTCGCGAGTTCGACGCCGGAAAACCCCTCACTCGCCGGCGCGATCAACGCTTCACCCTCGAGGATTGCATTGACGAAATTTTGGATCATGCCCGTGAGCGGGCTGGGGCCGTGCACCAGCGGGATTTCCTCGATCGCTGCGTCGACCCGCGCTACCCGCGCAGGACCTGACCGCAGCAGCTCCAGGGTCGACGTCCCGTTTCGAATCACTTTCAGTCCGTGACTGTCGACCACCACTCTGCCCAGATCGCCCACGACTTCCAGAACGTTGCTGCCCGACGCCTCACCCGTGGACGCGATGAATACGCCGTTCGTCCCGGAATCATACTCGAGGTACGCGGTTACTTGGTCCTCGACGGCAATCGGGTGCATGCGACCGAACCCGCAAAATGCGTGCAAGCGTGCAGGCATGCCGAACAACCATTGCCACAGGTCCAACTGGTGCGGGCATTGGTTGAGCAGCACACCGCCGCCTTCGCCCGCCCACGTCGCGCGCCAGCCGCCGCTGCGATAATAGGCGTCCGTGCGCAGGCAGTCGGTGATCGTCCAGTGCATACGCCTGAGCGTGCCGAGCTTTCCGCTTTGGATCAGCCCGCGCAAGCGCAGGAAGCGCGGATCGGTCCGCAGCACGAGCATTTCGCCGAACAGCTGGGCACGGTTCGGGCGCCGGGCGTAGGCGGCAAGCATGTTCGAGGCGTCGGCGGTATGTACGGCGAGCGGCTTCTCGACCAGGACGTGGAGGCCTGCCGCCAACGCTTCGATCGAAAGCGGCGCGTGGTCGTAGTGCGGAGTCGCGATCAGCACGGCGTCGGCGAGCCCAGCGGCGAGCAGCTGACTTTGACTGGTAAAACCCGGTACGCCGGCGAAGCGAGCCAGGGCCTCGGCGTTGGGATCGCAAACGGCAGCGAGATTTGCACCGCGAACCTTGCCCAGCAAGAGCTCGCGAGCGTGAGAGCCACCCACGTTACCCACACCGACCACGGCGATCCGAAGCGAGCGAGTCATTGCTTTCCCAGCAGCACCACGTATTCGGCGCGAGGAAACTCGGCCTTGGTCAATGCCTCGACGCGCTCCTGAATCAGCTTGGAGTCACCCTCGGGCATGCGTTGCAGACGGATCGTGACCGTGGTCGCGCCGTAGGCGGTACGCACGTTCACGCTGGCTGAGCTGCCCACTTCGGCCTGAATTCGCGTGCGGAGGCGCGCTGCCGCAGCGTCGTCGCGATGAAACCCGCAGCCGAGCGGCAAAAGGCCCAGAAAGAGCCAGAAAAGCCCGGATAATCGTCGGCTTTTTTGGGTGGAGCGAAGCACGGCCGCATTTACTACCATTGCCGAGCCAAGGACATCGCTTTTGAGGGTCCACACTTGCAAAACCTCGCTCGAAGCCCGATGACCAGGAATCGAAAATGGAGCCATTCGACTATCTGGTGATTGGTGGCGGTAGCGGCGGCCTTGCTTCGGCGCGACGCGCAGCCGAGTACGGCGCCAAGGTCGCCTTGGTCGAGTCGAGCGAGCTCGGCGGAACGTGTGTGAACGTGGGCTGCGTTCCCAAGAAAGTGATGTGGAACGCCGGCGAGATCGCCGAGGCGCTGCACAGCGCGGCGGGTTACGGCTTCGACGTGACGCTGCAAGGGCACGACTTTGCAGGTTTGTGTCAGCGGCGCGAAGCGTACATCGCACGCATGCGGAGCGTCTACGAGAAGAACTTGGCCAAGGACCGCGTGGAGCTGATCCGCGGCCGCGGCGCGTTGGTTTCGGCCAATCGAGTGCAAGTCGGCGAGCGACGATTCGAGGCCAAGCACGTCCTGATTGCCACCGGCAGCGCTGCGACCTTGCCGGACATCCCCGGCGCCGCGCTGGGCGCGAGCTCCGACGGCTTCTTTGCGCTGCGAAGTCTGCCGCGCAGCGCGTTGCTCGTCGGCGCGGGTTACATCGCGGTCGAGCTCGCCGGCGTGCTGCGCGGGCTGGGCTGCGAGGTGACGCTGGCCATGCGTCACGAACGACCGCTGCGCGGCTTCGACGCCATGCTCGGCGACGCCCTGCGCGAAGCGCTCGAACACAGCGGCGTTCACGTGCGGCTGAGCGCGGCCGTCGAAAGCGTCGCCACGACCCCGAACGGCGAGCGTATCGTCACCCTCGAGGGTGGACAGGTGCTGCCGCCGGTAGAAGCGCTATTTTGGGCCATCGGGCGGCACGCCAACACCGAGGGACTCGGCCTGGAAGCGGCCGCGGTGCGCACCGACCGCGCCGGACACGTGGTGGTGGATGAATGGCAAAACACCACCACGCCGGGCGTGTACGCGATCGGTGACGTCACCGGCCGCGCCACCTTGACGCCCGTCGCGATCGCCGCGGGCCGTCGCCTTTCGGATCGCCTGTTCGGTGGCAAACCCCAGTCGAAGCTCGACTACGCCGACATTCCGAGCGTGGTCTTCAGCCACCCGCCGATCGGCAGTGTCGGCCTGAGCGAGTCGGACGCGCGTGCCACCCACGGCGAGGCCGTGAAGGTGTACAGCACGCGCTTCACCAACATGTTCTACGCAGTCACCGAGCACAAAGCGCTCACGCACATGAAGCTCGTGTGCGTGGGACCGGAAGAACGCGTCGTGGGCGTACACGTGATCGGCCGCGGCGCCGACGAGATGATTCAGGGCTTCGCGGTGGCCGTGAAAATGCGCGCGACCAAGGCGGATTTCGACCGAACCGTGGCGATTCATCCAACCGCGGCCGAAGAACTCGTCACGATGCGCTGAGGGCCGAACGAGGGATGCGAGCGTTGGACGTCGGCATCGTCGGCTGTGGCTTCGCCGGCGCAGCCACGGCCGCGCTGCTCGGGCGCGCCGGACACCGAGTCACGGTATACGAAGAATTCGCGCAGCCCTCCGCGCTGGGTGCGGGCATCGTGTTGCAACCGACGGGCATGTCGGTCCTCGCCGAGCTGGGTGTGCTCGGCAGAGTGCTCGAGCGCGGCGCGCGCCTCGAATCCTTGCATTGTGTGACGCCCGAGAACAAGGACGTGTTCCGCCTGGACTACGCGCAGCTGCACCCAGCGCTGTTCGGTTTGGGCATGCATCGCGGCGCGCTGTTCCAGATCTTGCACGAGCTCGCTGTGGCTGCGGGAGCCAACTTGCGCCGCTCGACCAGCGTGGCGAGCGTGCGCGAGCGCCCCCAGAAAGCGCAGCTCCTCGACCACGCAGGACAGCCGCTGGCCGAGCATGATTTGGTCGTGGTCGCCAACGGCGCGCGTTCTGATTTGCGGCGCGCGGCTGGGCTCTTGCGCCGGGAGCGCCCCTACCCGTGGGGCGCCCTCTGGTTCGTAGCCCGTGATCCAGAGCATTTCTACCGCGACCGCCTGCGTCAGATCACGAACGGCACGCGCCACATGTTGGGGCTGTTGCCGACCGGACTCGGGCCGCGCGGCGACGGGCTTTCCGAGCATCGCGTGAGCCTGTTCTGGAGCATTCGCATGGATCGGATCGACGACTTTCGACGCACTGGGTTCGTGGCTTGGAAAGAGCAGGTGCTGCGCTACGAGCCGGACGCAGCATTCGTGCTCGATCAGATCGAGAGCGTTGAGCAAGTGCTGACCGCTGGCTATCACGACGTCGTGATGTCGCCCTGGCACACGCAGCGCCAAGTGTTCATCGGCGATGCCGCACACGCGATGAGCCCGCAACTCGGGCAGGGCACGAACTTGGCGTTGCTGGACGCCAGCGCGCTGTGTGCCGCGTTGAACGAGGATGTGCCGCTCGTGGTTGCGCTCGAACGCTATTCGCGCGCGCGGGAGGCGCACATCGACTTTTACCAATTCGCGTCGCGCTGGCTGACGCCGCTGTTCCAATCCGATTTGCAAGCACTTGGTCCGCTGCGCAACGTTGCGATGAGGTTGGCCTGCCAATTGCCGTTCATGCGTGAAGAGATGCTGCGCACGATGAGCGGAATCAAGCGCGGCATCGCTCGCCCGAGTCTCGCCTTGCAAACCATCTTGGCGGCGCTGCCTGCAGCGCGCTGAGCGAGCCGTTCGTGATCGCCGCGGGTGAAAAGCGCGTCACCTCGCGCGCGCCGACACGATCAACTGCGGCGAACGGGCATTGAAGCGCGCTCGTGAAAAATCCCCGTAGCGCGCTTCGACCACGAAACCAGCGCTGTCGAGCAGCTCCATGACTTCGGTCGGTGAGTAGTAGCGCTGTACGATTGGGATCTGGTAGGTCGGACCGCCCTCTCGCGGCAGATACGTGTATGTCACGTTCAGGCGTTGTCGAGCACGACGAACGCTGGAGCGCTCGAACACGTCCCAGGTGCGTCCCGCGTGGCTCAGCGTGACCACCGGCTCGCTGTCGTCGACGGACGACTTCGCGGAGCTGCTCTGAAAGGGTCCGGCGTTCCAGACATCGAGCACGAACTTGCCGCCGAGCGCGAGCGCGCGATGCGCGGCACGAAAGCAAGCCAAAGCGGCGCGTCGATTGAGCAAACAGTAGAGCGCGTTGTACGGCAAGAGCACGCGTTCGAAGCGCTCCGGAAATTCGAAGTCACGCATGTCACCGGCCACTAGGCGCGGCGCACTTCGCTTGGCGGGCAAGAGCGCGCGTAGATTGCGCTTGGCCAAGGCGAGCAGCTCCGGATCGAGCTCGAGCCCCGTCAGGCGGCGCCTGGCGCCCGAAAGAGCGAGCAACATCCGTCCGGAGCCCGAGCCGAGTTCGAGCACGCTGCGCGCGCCGTGACAGGCTTCGCGATAGAACGCGATGTCACCGGGGTTGCCCCGGTGCGTGAGCGCGTACAGCTCGGCTTTCACTCGGCTCGCTTCAGCTCCAGCTCTTCCCACCGCAGCGTGAGCCGCTCCACGTCCGCCTTGGCTTTTTCGAGCTCGGCGGTGACGCGCGCGATCTCCTTGCCACCCGCGGCGTACGTTTTCGGATCCGCTAGTGCTTGGCCGAGCTCCGCCACGCGCCGCTCGGCCTGCTCGATGGCATCCGGCAGCCCGGCGAGTTCGCGCTGTTCGTTGTTGCTCAGGCCCTTCTTTTTCGAGCCGCGCGCGGGCGCAGTGGCCGCAGGCGCTGCGGCAACCGCGGGTGCTGGCGGTGGGCGCGAGGCTCGCTCCGCCTGCTGCTGGGCCTTCAGGCGCCGATAGGTTTCGTAGTTTCCGGGGTAACGCAGCGCGCGGCCCCCTTCTTCGAAGGCGAGCACGCTGGTCGCGACGCGATCCAAAAACCAGCGATCGTGAGTGACGACCAACGCCGTCACTCCGAAGTCCACCAGCATGCTCTCCAGCGCGCCCAGGGTCGCGGTGTCGAGGTCGTTGGTCGGCTCGTCCAAAACGACCAGGTTGGCGCTTTGTCGAAGCAGGCGCGCCAGCGCGACTCGAGCACGTTCCCCCCCCGACAGCGAGCCGACCTGTTGCCGCTGCTTGTGCGAGTCGAACGCGAAGCGTTCGAGGTACGAACGAGGTTCGATGATTTCCCCGCCCAGCTCGATCTTGGACTGATCTCCGACCACGTTGTCCCAGATCGACTTGTTGTCGTCCAAACCCGAGCGACGCTGGTCGAAATACGCAACCTTGGTATTTTGCCCGAGTACGACCGAGCCGCGCGCGGGTGCCAGCTCGCCCAACATGGTCTTGAGCAGCGTGGTCTTGCCGCTGCCGTTCGGACCGACGATGCCGATGCGCTCACCCTCGGTGAGGAACATCGTCAAGCTGTCGATCAGCGTGCGCCCGCCGATTTCGACGCGCAAATCACGCAGCTCCAAGATGGTCTTGCCGCTGCGCACGACGGAAAGCTCGAGCGCCGCCGTGCGATCGGCGCGCTGCACTTGCACGGACTTGGCCGCTTCCGCGCGATCGATGCGCGCTTTCTGCTTGGTGCTGCGCGCTTTGGGCTGGCGACTGAGCCACTCCAGCTCTTTGCGCAAGAAATTCTGACGATTCGACTCGGTGCGCTCGGCGTGCGCCAGGCGCTCGGCCTTTTGCTCGAGGTAGCGCTCGTAGCCGCCGTCGTAGCTGTAGACCTCACCGTTTGCGACCTCGACCGTGCGCTCGGCAACCCGATCGAGCAGGTAGCGATCGTGAGTGATGAGCAAAATAGCGTTCTTGTACTCTTCGATCAAATACTGTTCGAGCCACTCGATCGTCTCGGCGTCGAGGTGATTGGTCGGTTCGTCGAGGATCGCCAAGTCGGGACTCGAGATGAGCACGCGCGCCAAGGCCACGCGGCGTTGCTCGCCGCCGCTCATGCTCGAAACCTTGGCGTCGGTGCGGTGAATGCCGAGATGGTCCAAGAAGGCTTCGACCTTGTGCTGGCGATCCCAGCCGCCCAAGCGCTCGACGTCGCTTTGTGCGGCGTGCTGTTGCTCGAGCAAGAGCTCCAAATTGCCTTCGCCGAGCCCCAGCGCGCGGCTCGCCGCTTCGTGCCGCAGAACGGCTTCGGACCAGCCCACCAAGCCGCTGGTGACCGCCTCGAACGCCGTCGGATCGCCTTCGAAATGCGGCACTTGCTCCAGGTAGGCAATGGTCGCTCCGCGCCGGCGAGCGACCGTCCCAGAGTCCGCCGGTTCAGTCCCGGCTAGGATGCGCGAGAGCGTGCTCTTTCCCGCGCCATTCAAGCCGACGACGCCCACTCGCTCACCCGGAGCGATGGACATGTCTGCTGCTCGCAAGACGGTGTGAGTACCAAAAGCCCGGTGAACGCCTTGTGCGGTGACGATAGACACGATGAAGGGCGCGCAGCCTACACCGTGCACGCCTCACGCGGTACAATTCGCTCTAATTTCCCGGCTTGAACCGGTAGAGCGCGCCGTCGCGCTGTCCACCCGCGTACAGCTCCCCCTGAAAAACGGCCAACGGCGCGGCGCAAAAGCTGTCGTCGAGCTCGAAGGGCGAGCGCTTGTCCGTGTTTTTCGCGAGCACGGTGGGGCCCGCGTCGTCCAGGCGCAGCAAGGCGCGCGAGGTGAGCACGTGCAGCGCGCCGCGGAAACGGACGATGTCGGTCGGCACACCCACGTCACCGGGCAGCGGCACCACTCGCCAAGTGTCGCCGTCAGCAGTCACGCGCAGCGCCACCCCTTCGCGATTCCAGGCAATCCAATACAGGTTTCCGCCGTCCGCGTACCAGCGCAAGGTCTGCGCGGTGCCCGCCTCGGTTACTTGGGCGGCGTGCAAGTCATCTTGAGTGATCCGAGCGCGCTCGCGTGGTGGCGCAAAGTAGACGTAGTCGTTTGGCTCGCGTTGGTCGTAGTCCTGAAGCCCCGAGTACAGGCGATCGCGGAAGCGAACCAAGAAGGTGAACCGCCAGACTCCGTCGCGATACGGGCGCGGATAGTCTGCCGCATAGGCGAAGCGCGCGCCGAGCTCGGTCTCCACCAGCAGCCCTGCTGGTGAGGCCCCGTGCCAGGCTCGCTGCTCCGGCGGCACGGCGCCGGTCGCGGCGTACAGATTGCCGCGAAAACGAATCACGTCGATCACGTGATACGCGCGCGGCAGAACGGCAGCTCCCGCCTTGCCGCTTGCGTCGGGTGCTCGCGGGGGCAGGTGGCCGGGCATGCGCGCTCTGGCGAATTCGCCCTCCGGCGTGGACACGAACACGAAGCCTTCCGTCCCCGGCTCGGACAAGCCAAAGCCGTTGTACGGGGGATCGGCGTCGGGCACGAACAAGCGTCCAGCGATGGCATGCACGCGCAAGAAGCCCTGACCCGCGCCGCCACCCTTGCTCGGTTCGCCGGCTCGATTCCAATCGAAGGCGATCGACCAGGGGCGAGCGTCGGCAGGCCGAAAGCGACTGATGGTCGCACCGTCGAGCCCGAGCGGACGAGTCGCGTGCGCGCCGTACAGCGCGTCAACGAGCGGAGTGAGATCACAAATACGCTGCAGGGCGGCCGGAGCACGACCGACGCGCTCGAATTGACCAGGAGCCAAAGGCGGCCCCGACTCATCACTGCGAGCATCGTCGTCACCGTCGGCGTCCAACTGGGCGGGCTTGGACTCGACGACCGCTGGCACAGGTAGCGGCGGTGGACTCTCTGCCTCGGAACCGACTGCTGCAACCTGGCGCTCGACAGACTGCGCAACGCCAGCACGGCGTACTTCTGGCTTTGCACAGCATACAGCGCCGCACACGCCCCACACCCAGACCAAAGCGACCGGCACGCGCGACGCGCGCTGCATCGCTGTACGCCGTCCGACCGCGTGCCCAGACTCTCTGAAGCGTCCGTCCCGGCGTGCCACCCCCCGACGCTAGCAGAGGGGTAGATGGGCGCGAATGAGGCATTGCTGCGTGACGCTGGCCGCGCGCTGGTGATACCTTGAGTCAGACCATGGCGCAGCGCACGTTCGCAATCGGCGACATTCACGGCGAAACCAAGCACCTGTACAAGCTGATGAGTTGCCTGCCGAAGCTGGACGCGCAAGATACTCTCGTCTTCCTCGGTGACTACATCGACCGCGGGCCGGCCTCTGCGGAGGTCGTGGACTTCGTACGCACTTTGCACGAGAAAACGCCGGCCAAGATCGTCGCCCTGCGCGGCAATCACGAGGACGCTTGGCTGCGAGTGATCGATCGCGGCTGGGACGAATTCGTGACTCCGCCGGGGAACGGCTGCCTCGCGGCGTATCGCTCTTACGTGGGCGGCCCCGTGCCGCGCGAGGACGAACGGCCGCTGCAGAGCGAAGCCGAACTCTTCACCTCGGGTGAGTTTTTCCCCAAAGTCGTCGTGGAGTGGTTCCGCGGCCTTCCGTATTGGTACGAGGACGACCACGCGATCTACGTGCACGCTGGCTTGCCGCGCGGCAGCGAGGGCTTCATTCACCCGGGCAAAGTGCAGGATCCGATCGTGCTCTTGTGGCTACGCGACGACTATTTCTTTCGCAACTACCGAGGAAAGTTAGTCGTGTTCGGGCATACTCGCACGGAGTACTTGCCGCCCGAGCTCTCTGGGTACACCCCCGAGGATCCTACGGATCTTTGGGCGGGCGAGAACGTCGTCGGCATCGACACCGGCTGCGGCAACGGAGGCTTTTTGACCGCGCTCGAGCTGCCCGCGATGAACGTGTACGAGTCGCGCGACTAGCGTGCTGGGCGTGGTTGAAAGCGCGCAACGGCCGCAACCAGGGCTCGCACCGAGCTGCCGGTGAACGGCTTCTTCAGCTTCGGGTTGTCGACCGACTCGATGAAATGCGCAGCCAGCTCGGCGAATGCGCCACCGGTCATGAACACCAGTTGGCGCTCTTGCCCCGGATGACATTCGCGGATCCGCTGATACACCTCGACCCCGGACATCTCCGGCATCATCACGTCGCAAAAGATGGCATCGAAGCGTCGGCCGTCGGCCAACTTGGCCATGGCTTCTGCACCGGAGCTCGCCGCCACGACTTCGTGCGAGGAGAGCACCCGGCGAAAGGCTCGCAAAATTGCGGGTTCGTCGTCGATGACCAGCACGCGCGCGCGCAGGCGGTCACTCGAAAATGGTGGGACGCTCTCGAGCACCGGCAAGCTCGCGGCCGAAAGCGGCGCAGCCGGCAGGGTGAGCAGCACGCGCGTGCCACGCCCGTGCACACTCTCCAGGTAGATCTCGCCGTCGAGGTCGCGCACGATGCGCTGCGCGATCGACAGGCCGAGCCCGGTTCCTACTCCGACCGGTTTGGTCGTAAAGAATGGATCGAAGACACGACCCAGGTTCTCCTGGGCAATGCCACAGCCAGTATCCTCGATTTCCAATGTCGGACGGTCACGAGCGTCGAGCCGCGTGCGCACCGTGATCGTGTTGCGGTCGACCGCCCCGACTTGGATCGAGTGTGCGGCGTTGATCAAGACATTCAAGATCACCTGCACCAGCTTGGCCTCGGTACCGAGCGCCGAACGGATGCGCGAGTACTCTTTGACCACACGCGCACGGTGACGGATCTCGTTGGCCGCGACGCTCAGCGCTCGTTCGCTGGCGCGCTCCAGGTCGACGGCCAACACCCGGCCGTCGCTCGGGCGCGAGAAACTGCCCAAATCCGAAACGATACGGCGAACGCGCTCGGCACCGTCCAGACTGTCGTCGAGCACGTCAGCGAGCTCCGCCAAAGCGTTTGCTTCCAGGCGACCTGCGCCCGGCCCGAGCAGCCGCTTCACGTATTCCAAATTCGCGATCACGTACGAGAGCGGGTTGTTGATGCCGTGAACCACGCCGGCCGTGAGCGTCCCGATCGACGCCATGCGGTCGCGACTTTGAAGGCGTTGTTCGAACTCGGGTGCACGCAGCGAAGTCGGCGCGTTGCGATCGGCGTGAGCCTCGACCAACGCCAGCTTTTGCCCGGCGTCACCCTCGATACCGGTGAAGGTACAAGTGACCATCAGCTCGAAGGCCGGTTGCCGAACTCGAAACTCGCTTTCTAGTCGCGCTCCTGGCACCAAGCGACGCAGCTCGGCGACCAGGAAGGCGTTGGCCCCGACCATCTGCTCGCGCGCCAGCAACTCCTCGAGCGAGGAAGCAGCGAACAGAGTCAGCGCCGAACGATTCGCCCAAATCAAATTCGCGCGATCGACGTCGATCAGCCAAACCGGAGTGACGAAGGCGTCGACCGCGATTTGGGCTGCGTGCGAGAAAGCGACCATGCAGGGGTGACTCAGGAAACGGCCGAAGCGCGGGCGGGTTGAGCGCGAGCGCGCCCTACATCCAGCAGGCTCGGGTAGGAGCCGAACGCACACTCGTCAATCGCTTCGATCTCGCTGGCTTGGCCACTCGTCAGCCGGGTACGGCTCACCCGCGTCGGGCACGCTGGCCAGGAACGCTTGCGCTCGCTCGCCATTCGCGAGCTCGATTTCACGGCGAACGTAGCCTTCGCCCTCGAAGTCGTCGAGCGCCGGCAAGGCGCTCGACGCGATTCGATACAGCTCACCCAAGATCGCCTGCGAGCCAGGAACCAGCGCGGGGTAGCCGGCGATGACGCGCAGCGCGAAGCTGGGCGTCGTGCGCGCGTCGGACACGTACTTCGCAGCTAGCAGCTCGTGATGGTTGGCTCGCCCGCGTTTGAGCGAGCCGTACACGAACAACCAGCAACTTGCTCGGTCGTCCGACAATCGCCGCCTCTACTTCATTTCGGAACTTCAGGGACGATCCGGCCGCAATCCACGAAGTTCAAGGTCGTGTCGGCGCGGAAATTCGAATCAGCGGTGTGGCGCTCGTTCTGGAACATGTCGAACGGGTACACCTTGCCCTTGGTCAGCCCGAGTTCGCCGGCGCGAGCGTCGATGTCGATCGCCGCGTCCTCCGCGTTGTGCACGCCACCGAGATCGATCGCGAGCTTGCCGTTGATGAACACCCAAACGTCGTCATCACCGGTGAATTTGAACGATTCACCGCCTTCGTACTTGAAGCGGGTGTGGATTTCGGTGGTGAAGTGGTAGTTGTGATTGTTGTTTTCGTTGCCGAAGCCCTTGCCGTCCAACGGAAAGAACTGCGTGCTCTGAAAGCTGGTGACGCCGTTGTTCGGCGCGAACCAGATCTGGAGTCTGTAAGCCTTGTTCAGGCCATCGACCGTGCGATACCAATCGGCGAACTGAGCGGGGTCCTTGATGGTGGGGTCCACCGACGTAGATCCCTGGAACACGGGTTTGCGGTCGTCACCCAGCTCCGGCAGAACCAGCTTGCGGTCGTCGCCGATGGCGTGTCCTTCGAAGTTCTTGCCGTCGGCCTTGAAGTCGCGAATTACGGCCAAAATCGTAGTCCCGCAACTTTCGGTACTGGCATCGGGCTCGTCGCCAGCGCCATCCGCGGAAGTGATTTCGTTACCGATGAGATAACCACCGAACATGTTCGCCGGAACGAAGCCGACCGGCAACGTTTCGGGATACGGATCGGCGGGCGCGCCGCCGATGCCTGGAGCTCCGGCTAGGTCGTCCGGCAGATCCAAAATCAAGCTGCCTCCTTGAGCGACCGACCCGGCGAGGCTCGTCCCTACGCCAGCGACTCCGCCGGAACCTCCTTCCGAAACCTTGGTCGCACCGCTGACATTCGCTTGATTGACATTCGGCGATCCGCTGCAGCCCGCGATCGATACGCCGGCCGTCAACGCGATCGCAAATACGCTGAACCGCGCACTCTGCATGATCTCGCTCCTCGCAAACTGGATGCGGACTATTACGGACGATGGGAAGACACGCCACGAAATTTTTCTGTCACGAAGCTGCAATGAGCAACCCACTGTCCCACCTGCACGCTGTGCGACCCTCATTGCTCCTTGGTCCGGAGCTACAGTGAGCGCAATTTTTTCCCCGCAATCGCTGAGGAATTCGCAGATTCGGCGCTCCGGGTTCCACAACTCCGAGCTGACGAATCCCGCACTTCGAGCCTGTAGCTGCCCGAATCGAAGTCTTCCACGAGCTGAGCCCTGCACTACGCGATTGTCGTTGGACATGTTTCGCGGGTTGGAGAGAAACATGGCCGCACGGTTGCGATCCGTGGAACGCCAGTCGTTGCAGCGCGGGCTGGATGCCGTTCGCGCGCTGAGCAGCGCAGCTCCATCGTCATTCAATTGGCGCTCGCGGCTCGCGGGCATTCGTCATGAAGTTTGCTTTTCGAGATCGATCACACGGCGCACAGGGTGCACACCGAGCACAGGGTGCACACCGAGCACAGGGTGCACACCGAGCACAGGGTGCACGCCGAGCACAGGGGTTAAGCGGGAGAAAACGAAACCTGATCTCGTACGCTTTGCCCCGTCTCGTGCTGCGCGGCCGACGCCGGCAGTTCGTGCCGGACTTGGCTAGAGGGCGGGCGACACGCCCGCCTTGCTCTCGGTCACCCATAGCTGCGAGGCGACCGGCGCTGCGCCAGCCACCCCAATTGGGGGCCGAGCCAGTCCGCGAACCACGTTGCAACGGCCCAAATCAACGGCCTAACGAGGCTCGAAATATAGCCGAAACATTCGTTTTCAGCGTCAGCGGATGGGCTGTTGCCGCGGGTTAGCTGCTGGTCTACTTCGCTCCCGGTCTGGCCCGTCACCGCCCGGAAAAACCTGCAGGCGTTGGCGATCGGCTGGACGGTAACGGTCTCGGATCAGTGGTACGCACCACACCCGGTCGGCGACCTCGCCGAAGTGACAGCATTACAGGAGCAATTCGACCATGGCACGAAAGAAGATTGGCCTCATCGGCGCGGGTAACATCGGTGGTGAGCTCGCAAACCTCGCGGCAACCAAGCAGCTCGGCGACGTCGTGTTGTTCGACATCCCGGCGAAGGAGAAATTCGCTCAGGGCAAGGCGCTCGACCTCGAGCAAGCGAGCGTGCTCTCCGGCAGCGACGCCAAGGTCACCGGCTCCTCGAACTGGCAGGACCTCGCCGGTACCGACGTGCTCATCATCACGGCTGGCATCCCGCGCAAGCCTGGGCAATCGCGAGACGACCTCGTGGGCACGAATCTCCCCATCATTCAGGACGTGGCCGACAACGCCAAGAAGTATTGCCCGAACGCGTTCGTGATCGTGATCAGCAACCCGCTGGACGCCATGGTGTACGAGTACAAGCGCCGCGTCGGCGCCCCGCGCGAAAAGGTCGTGGGCATGGCCGGCGTGCTCGACAGCGCACGTTTCTCGCTGTTTTTGGCGCGCGAAACCGGTGCCAGCGTGAAAGACGTGCGCGCCACCGTGCTCGGCGGCCACGGCGACGACATGGTGCCCGTGCTCGGCTACACCACGATCAACGGCATCCCGGTCAAGCAACTGGTCTCCGAGGAGCGCCTCGCGTCGATTGTCGATCGTACCCGTAAGGGCGGCGGCGAAATCGTCGGCTTGATGGGCACCAGCGCCTATTACGCGCCGGCCTCCAGTGCGATCGCCATGGCCGAAGCCTACCTCTACGATCAGAAGCGGATCTTGCCGGGCGCCGCGTACCTCGAGGGCGAGTACGGCTACAAAGATCTGTACCTGGGCGTGCCGGTCGTGATCGGCGCGGGCGGCGTGGAGAAGATCATCGAGGTCGAGCTGAGCGCGGCCGAAAAAGCGATGCTCAAGACCAGCGCCGACAGCGTGCAAAAAGTGGTCGACATCGTCAAAGCCAAGTCCTGAGCGCCCGCCCATGAAAATTCACGAATACCAGGGCAAACAGATCTTCCAGCGGTACGGCATCGCAACCCCAAAGGGTTATCCGGTGTTCACGGCCGCCGAGGCCGAAGATGCGGCCAAGAAGCTGATCGACGAAACCAAGATCCCGGTGGTCGTCGTCAAAGCGCAGATCCACGCGGGTGGCCGCGGCAAGGGCGGCGGAGTGAAGGTCGTCAAAGGCGGCCCGAGCGAGGCCAGGTCGGTCGCCGAGAAGCTGCTCGGCATGCAGCTCGTCACGCATCAGACCGGTCCGGAAGGCCAGAAGGTGCAACGCCTGTACGTGGAGCAAGGGCTCGACATCGCGCGTGAGCTGTATTTGGGTCTGGTCGTCGACCGCGAAGCGCGCCGCATCGCGGTGATGGCCTCGACCGAAGGCGGCGTCGAAATCGAGACCGTGGCCGAGGAAACGCCGGAAAAGATCCTGATCGAACACGTGGATCCCGTGACCGGCTTGGGCGGCTTTCAGGCGCGCAAGCTGGCTTACGCGCTGGACATCGGCAAGAACACGCCGAGCCCCAAGGACACGATTGCCGATTTCGTGAAGCTCGTGACCAAGCTCGGCGCCTTGTTCGAGAAGGAAGATTGCTCGCTGTGCGAGATCAATCCACTAGTCGTGACCAAGGACGGCAAGGTCGTGGCGCTCGATGCCAAGATCACCTTCGACGACAACGCCTCGGGTCGCCACAAAGACTGGGCCGAACTGATGGACAAGGCCGAAGAAGACCCGGTCGAGCTCGAAGCCAAAGACGCCGGCCTCAGCTACGTTTCACTGGACGGAGACATCGGCTGCTTGGTGAACGGCGCGGGCCTGGCGATGTCCACGATGGACATCATCAAGCACGAGGGCGGCAACCCGGCGAACTTCTTGGACGTGGGCGGCGGCGCCACCAAAGATCAAGTCAAGAAGGCGTTTTCGATGATCCTCTCCAGCAGCAAGGTGAAGGGCATCTTCGTCAACATCTTCGGTGGCATCATGAAGTGTGACGTGATCGCGGAGGGCGTGGTCGCGGCGACCAAAGAGCTCGGGCTCAAGGTGCCGCTGGTCGTGCGCCTGGAGGGCACGAACGTCGAACTCGGTAAGCAAATTCTCAAAGACAGCGGGCTCGCGATTCAGCCCGCAGACACGATGTCCGACGGTGCCAAGAAGATCGTCGCCGCCGTGCGCGCCGCGTGAAGAAGGTAGAAGAGCATGGCAATTCTGGTCGATAAGAACACCAAGGTCCTGGTTCAAGGGATCACCGGCTCGGCGGGCTCCTTCCACGCCAAACAGTGCATCGCGTACGGCACGCAAATCGTCGCGGGCGTCACTCCCAATCGCGGTGGCGAAAAGTTCGAAGCCGAAGGTCCGGACGGCAAGAAAGTGATCGTCCCGGTTTTCGACACGGTGGCCGAAGCCGTGAAGCAAACCGGCGCCGACACGTCCTGCATCTTCGTGCCGCCACTCGGCGCGGCCGATTCGATTTTGGAAGCCTTCGATGCCGAGCTCTCACTCGTCGTGTGCATCACCGAGGGTATCCCGGTGATGGACATGGTTCGCGTTCGGCGCACCATCGAGGGTCGCAAAGGCCGCCTGATCGGGCCGAATTGCCCGGGCATCATCACGCCGGGCGCGTGCAAGATCGGCATCATGCCGGGCCACATCCACCGCGTCGGTAAGTACGGCGTGGTCTCGAAGTCCGGCACGCTGACCTACGAGGCAGTCGGGCAACTGACCGCGCTCGGCATGGGTCAATCGACCTGCGTCGGCATCGGCGGCGATCCGGTCGCGGGTTTGGACTTCGTGGACGTGCTCAAGCTGTTCAACGAAGATCCGAACACCGAAGGCGTGATCATGATCGGTGAAATCGGCGGCAATGCCGAGGAGCGCGGCGCCGAGTACATCGGGAAATACATGAAGAAGCCGGTGGCCGGCTTCATCGCGGGCACCACGGCCCCGCCCGGCAAGCGCATGGGCCACGCGGGCGCGATCATCAGCGGTGGCAAGGGCGCAGCGAAGGACAAGATCGCCGCACTCGAGGCCGCCGGCGTGCGCGTCGCTCCGACTCCGAGCGACATGGGCACGACGCTGAAGAGCTTGCTGAAATAGCGAGATGAAAGGGGGGTCGCGCTGGCGTTCGCGAACCCCCCTTGCCGCGTCACGGTTTTGGTCGAAGTCTCGACGGCGATGCCGTTCGAGTCGAGCTTCTCCGTCCTCTTGTTGCGAACCTCGCGACGTTTCGCGGCTACCGCGCTCGCGCTCGCGTGTTGGTTGAGCCTGGTTGCGTCGAGTGCAACCGCTTCCGCGGACCAGTCCGCCGCTCCTGCCCCGAACGGCAGCGCGCTGCCCGCGGACGACAAGCCCGAAAAGGCCGCGCCCGACTCGCCACGGGCCGCGATGAGCGAGTTCACGCAGTTCACGCGCAGCGGTGATTATCAAAAAGCAGCGCGCTACCTCGATCTGTCGTCGGTCGACGCCGGCGACGGACCGCTACTAGCCAGGCGCTTGCGCGACGTGCTCGATCGGCACCTGTTCATCGACCTCGAGAAACTCTCGCCCAATCCGCATGGCAACACGGACGACGGATCCGCGCCGGATCGCGACGACCTCGGCAGCGTGCCAGGCGCTGCAGGCAAGCCCGAACCCGTGATCATCGTGCGCCGCGTCGACCGCAATGGAGGGCGTTGGGTGTTTTCGGCAAGCACGGTCGGACAGATCGACGCTTGGTACGACCATCTGGAAAATCGCTGGCTGCTCGACCATTTGCCCAAATGGGCGTTGCGCTTCGGACCGCGCGAACTGCGTTGGTGGCAGTGGCTGGCGCTCGTCCCGCTGGTCATCACGAGCTTCTTGGTCGGCTTCACCGTCACGCGCCTGTCGCGCTTGTCACTGAAACACTGGTTGCCCAAGTACGGCACGGACATCGTTCGCAAGCTGCGCGGCCCGGCGACCCTCGCCTGGACGGTGATCACGAGCTACGCGCTCTTACCCTGGCTCGGTTTGTACGAACCGGCGGAGGCGTTCGTACGCCGCGGTTTGTCGGCTGGCTTCCTAGCCGCGTTCTTCTGGGCGCTTTGGCAGGGCGTCGAACTTTCGCTCGCCACGATGACCAGCGCGCACTGGGCCAAGACCTCGCACACTGCGGCGTCACTCATGCTGCTCGGCGCGAAGCTGGGCAAGTTCGTGGTCGCCGCGTTTGCTTTGGTCGCCGTCCTGGCCGAGCTGGGCTACCCAGTCACGAGTCTGATCACCGGTCTCGGCATCGGCGGCGTCGCGCTCGCGCTCGCCGCACAAAAGACGGTCGAGAATTTGTTCGGAGCCTTCTCGCTGGCCATCGATCAGCCTTTTCGAGAGGGTGACACGATTCAAGTCGATACCATCACGGGCACGGTCGAAACGATCGGCCTGCGTTCGACACGGCTCCGCACCGCGGACCGCACCCTGATCACCATTCCCAACGGAAAACTCGCGGAGATGCGGGTGGAAACGATCACCGCTCGCGACCGCATGCGCTTTTATTGCGTGCTCGGCGTGACGCACTCGCCCGCCAAGCAAATCACCCAGATCTTGAGCGGCATCGAACGCGTGCTGCGAGCAAGTTCGCTGGTCGTGGCAGACACCATCAGCGTGCGCCTGATCGGCTTGACCGACTCGGCCATGAACCTCGAGATCATCGCCATGCTGGAGACCTCGGACAACGCCCAATTCTTGGAGGCTCGCCAGGGCTTGCTGCTCGGCATCATCGAGGTCGTGGACGACGCGGGCAGCTCGCTCGCGCACCCGGTGAGCAGCATTCGCCTCAGCGACTCGAGCCAGGCTCAATTGCTCGAGCCTGCGCCTGCCGCGACTGCGCCGGACGCGAGCTGACCTTCAGAAGCCACCCTCGCAACCCCAGCGAGAGCCGTTGCAAAAACAGGCTTGCTCTTTGTTCGTCCCCCAGGAGCAGGTCCTCACGGTGGAGCACGAGTCGGAGAGCGGTTTGCTGGCGGCGCAGGTCGGCGGGTTCGCTTGGCATGCCCAGTGCGCATCGCTCTCGCTGCTGCCCGAGCAAACGCAATAGTCGTTGCCGGGATACGGACATTCGTCGCCGAGGCTGTTCTTGCACGAGGCGCCCGCGACCGGCTTCGTGTCGGGGCAGAGTCCGGCATCACCATAGCAAGCCCACTTTTTGACCGGGACGATCGGACCGGGGCCAGGTCCCGAACTGGCGATGAGACAGCTGCACGCTTGCCCGGCGTAGAAACAGCTGTCGGGCGTGGTCACGTCGCACACGGTGCCCTTCGTCGGCGGACTCGAGGGGCAAGACGAGCCACCCGCCGCACCGCCGGAGCTCGACCCAGCCCAGCCGCTCCAGCCACCCCAGCCGCTCCAACCACTCGAACCAGCCGAACCACTCCCGCCCGAGACGCCGCCGCTGCCCGAGGCACTCCCACCTGAACCGGCATTGGCGCCAGCGTTTCCGCCGGAACCTGCCGCGCTCGCGCCCGCGCTGCCGCTCGCACCGGCGCTCGTGCCGCCGGAGCCCGCGCTGGTGTTCGATTTTCCGCCTGAGCCCGCACTCACTCCAGCGGTGCCAGCCTCGGTGCTCGTGGTCCCGCCGCTTGCAGCCCCTGCGTCGCTGCTCATGCCGCCTCGACCCGCAACGCTGTTCTTGCCGCCGCTACCCGTGCTGGGATGACCAGCGACGCTGCTAGCCGTGCCTCCGATGCCGCCGTCCTCGCTCGTCGCGCCGCCCTCGTCCGAACCCGCGTGCGCAGCAGTGCCCGGATCGCCCGCACCTGCGCGCTCGGAAAAAAAGTTCGGACTTGGCGCCGAGCCGCAAGCGATGACGAGCGGGAGACACGACACGATCGAGACCGCAAAACCACCCGCGAATTTCATAGCTGCTCCGAAGAACGACAATCGGTAAGAAGAAATGGATCCATACTCGTTGTAACAGAGTTGCTCCGTGAGCAGGCAGTTGGTCAGAAAAACGACGCGCGCGAGCGGGCCGCGTGTCGATTTCTTCGACTACGACGTGCAACTACGTTTCGTGCCGATGTGGTCGGTATGCGCTCGAGTGAGCATCAATGCACGTCGATCACGCGCAGACTCACCATCTCGAGTTGTTGTCCCGCACCGGGATACTTTCCCCAAATACTGACTTCGTAGCGCCCGCCCTGTCCACGCTTGCCGAGTGGCACCTCGATGCGGAAGTGCTTGCCACTCACCTCCACCGGCTTCTTGGTCACGAAGCCTTTGGGGAAATACAGGTCACTCGGCGTCGGCACGGCGTAGGTGTAGGTCGTGTTCAAATACGTCGCGGTCAGCGGCTGGGACGAGTCGATGCGACCGACACCAACTCCGCCGAAGGCTACCGGGCCCTTTACGTCGCCGGAGATGGTCACCAGGTCGCCCGCGCGCGCTGTCTTGGGCAGCGCGCCGTAGTCTCCGTAGTCGTCGACGAACTCTTGCGACAAGCAGGCGACGCCAACACCACTCGGCTTGGCCACGCCGACACCGAACCCAGTGTGTCTCTGCTTCAAGATGTTCTTGCGATGCCCATCATGAGGCGGCTTCTCATCCATGAACGCGCGTTCGACGCGTTCGAGCTCTTCCGCTGCGAAGCGCGGCGCCGGATCCAGCTTTCGCGATTTGCCGTCTGCGAGACAGCCGGCATTCTCTTGCACGAAGTCGCTGCCGCCCGCTTCCGAATAACGCTGCTCCGGAACCGAACCGTCACTGCCCCAATGAGCGGTGTAGCCAACCTGCGCCATGTCCTCCGCATGGCGCTGCCCGGCGCGGTTCGCCGCTTCATCCATCACCACCGGACTCAGGCCATGCTCCGCGCGGTCACGGTTCACGAGCGCGAGCACGTAACGCCGAGCCTGCTCCAGGTTCATCGCTGCCTTCGGGGGCAACCCGGGCAAGGTCGTTCCCGACGCATCGCGCTTCGCGGAGCTCGGCGCGCCTCCGGAACCCGATCGAGCAGCGCACGCCCCAAAGCCCAAGCCAACCGAAAGAGCGAGCAGCAACCCTGAGCGCATCCCACAAGGCTATCCGACAACGCCGACTTGACCAGTGAGGCGTCCTTGGCTCGAAATCCCGAGCGGCAAGCCCGAATGCCCGGCAATCGCCCGGCCCGGCAGGGCGCGAATTCCGCGCGGCGACGGCAATAAGAGCCGTATTCGCCATTGTCAATGGCGATAGGCTTGCTATGAGTGCGCGGAACTAAACACGCCTTTTGGCAGGAAAAGAGAACGATATGGCCCTCGAGCGCACCCTCTGCATCATCAAACCCGACGCCGTCGAAAAGCGAAAACAAGGCGCGATTCTGCAACGCCTCCAGGAGGAGGGCTTCGTGGTGCTGGGCCTTCGCCAAACGCAGCTCTCACGCAAGACGGCCGAGGGCTTCTACGCGATTCATCGCGAGCGTCCCTTCTTCGACGAGCTGTGCACCTTCATGACCCGTGGTCCCGTCGTAGTGATCGCGCTGGAACGAGAGAATGCCGTGCAACACCTGAGAAACGTGATCGGCGCGACGGATCCAGCCAAAGCGGCCGAGGGCACCGTGCGCAAGCAGTTCGGCGCGAGCGTCGGCGAAAACGCGGTGCACGGTTCCGATTCGCCGGAAAACGGCCGCATCGAAACCAGCTACTACTTCCAGGGCGCCGAGCTGCTCTGATTCGCGAAGCCGCGACGCGCTTCGCGATGCCCGCGATCTCCGCCGCGCCACGATTCGCCGGCCGAACACGCTCAGGCCGGCGAATGCCCCTCGAACGGCCCGTGCGCCGAAGGAGACAGGCTCGTACGACCTACTCACCCGGGCGTCGAGAACTGGTCTAGCCTACCGCCCTCGATGCAGAGCGGGAACCCACCCCCAGAATCCCGCACCGATCCGCTCGGCAGCGGTGAACTCGACGCCGCGCGCGGGACGTTGCGCGAAGCACAGAGTGCGCTCCGCAATTTCGCAGAACTGTTGCACTCGGTGCGAGTCGGCTCCAAGGCGCTGATTGCAGTGCTACCCGACGTAGCGGCTGGTTGCGCGCCGATGCGCGCCACGGTCGACCGTTTGCTCCTCGCAGTCGCCGAACGCGCAGAGCTCGCGGAAGCGAGCGGCGCGTTGCAGCGTTACTTTGCTCCACGGCTGACCCAGTTGGATCAGGAGCTGGCTGCAGCGGCGCATCGCCCACTGAGCGCGAAATCACGCCTGGGGCTCGAGCAAGTGATCACGCGCTTGTCGCTGGAGCTCGACACGGCTCGCGGCCTGCTCGATCTGCTGGTCGAAGCGGTCTCCGGCCGATCCGTGCCCGTCGATCTCGCGGGGCTCTTGCAAGAGAGCTTTGCAGGCCCGCCGAGCGGCGGCTCGTGGAACCGCGAGCACATCACGGCCACGATGAGCTTCGTGGACGCCGACGTCGAGGTGGAGCTGAATCCGCGCATCGCCACGGCGCTGTTTGCGTTGGGGGTCGAACTGGTCGCGCGCGGGCGCTCTGGCCCACCCCACGTGCTCGTCGATCGCGACCAAGCCGGCTCCTACCGCGTCAACATCGACCAGCGAAACGCGCCGCAGAGCGACGATCTGGTGCTGATCGCGCGGGGCGTCATCGAGCCGACTCTGACGTGTCTCGCGGCAATCGCGCGCGTTTCGGGCGTGTCCTTGCTGTGGGAGGAGCGCACGCCCAGCTTGCAATTTGCGTTTCCTGGACCCCGAGCGCTGCACTGTAAAGACGAAGTGGGCTGAACGTTTTCTCGGCTGAGGGCCCGTAGCTTTGGCAGGCGGGAACACCCTTGCGACCGTGAAGCAGCACCGGTATGGGCAGCTCATGTCCGATCTAGAGGCACTGATTCAGGCTGTATGGGCCGACCGCTCGCTGCTCGCGAAAGACGAATACAAAGCCGCGGTCGCGCAGGTCGTCGACGATTTGGATCAGGGCAAAGTCCGCGTGGCCACGCAGGATTCACCGGGTAGGTGGACGACTCACGCCTGGCTGAAGCAAGCCGTGTTGCTCTACTTCGGCATCGCCAAGATGGAGCGTCTCGAGGTAGGGCCGTTCGAATTCTACGACAAGATCCCGCTCAAGAAGAACTTGGACAAAGCCGGCGTGCGCGTGGTGCCGCCGGGCACGATCCGCTACGGCGCATTCGTCGAATCGGGCGCGATCGTGATGCCGGGCTACGTGAATATCGGCGCCTACGTCGGCTCGGGCACCATGGTCGATACCTGGGCCACCGTGGGCTCCTGCGCCCAGGTCGGTAAGGATTGTCACCTCTCGGGCGGCGTCGGCTTGGGCGGCGTGCTCGAACCGCCGGGAGCCCAACCGGTGATCGTCGAAGACGGCTGCTTCATCGGCTCGCGCGCGATCATCGTGGAAGGCATGTTGGTCGAGCGTGAAGCCGTGATCGGCGCGGGCGTCGCGCTCACCGCGTCGACCGCGATCATCGACGTCACGGGTCCGGAGCCGGTCGAGTATCGCGGTCGCGTGCCGGCGCGCAGCGTCGTCATCCCCGGCATGCGCACCAAGAAGTTCCCCGCGGGCGAGTATCAAATCGGCTGCGCGCTGATCATCGGTCAGCGTAAAGAGAGCACCGACAAGAAGACCAGCTTGAATTCGGCGCTGCGCGACTTCAACGTCTCGGTCTAACTGGTTTTCCAAGTCGCGATGCTGTCGAGAAGCCTGTTCTTGCTGGGGCTCGCCTTCGCGGGGCTGCTGGCGTTGGTTGGCTGCGCCGGTTCGGACACGGCGGCGGGCCTGGGCGGATCTTGCCGCTCCAACGCGGATTGTGCCTCGGACGGGCAGCTGGCGTGCGGAGTAGACGCTTCGGGCAAGCACAGCTGCATTTCGTCGTGCGCCTTCCTGAGCCCCAATTACACGTGTGTCGACGGCGTGCCCACTTCGTGTAAGTTCGCTCCGCCCACACATTGCTCGGTTTGCGGCTGTTCGAGCGAAAGCTATTGCCCCCACGACGGCACGGAGTGTGCGCCCAAGCACGCAGTGGGCGAACCTTGTGAGACGGACGAGTATTGTAGCAGCGACAACTGTAGCCGGGTTTTTGGTGTCTGCCGAGTACCCCTCGAAGCGACCTGCACAATCGACAATTGTGACGTGTGCTTGGTGGCTGAGGGCTGGAGCTACTGCAGCCGCGAGTGCGGCGCTTACGAGTGCCACGGGCGCATCTGTGAGAACGGCATCTGTAACCCGCAGTGCAATAATTGCCCGGGCGGAAAGTGCCAGGACTCGTACGACCGGCTGACGCAACAGTACAATCCGTACTGCGCGTGCGCCCGCGCGGGAGGCTGTCATGGGACCGAAGCACCGCGTCCACTCGGGCAGCGCTGCGTCTCGGACGAGGGTTGCGAAAGCAACTTGTGCGACAGCGCAGTCACCATCGACAACACGACCCGGTTCGCGGGGCTTTGCTCCAAGCCCTGCACCAGCAGCGCGGATTGTGGAGAGGGGTTCGCTTGCGCTGCGGTCGAGCCGTCACGCTGCTTGCCGACTTGTGTTGGTTTCTGCGAAACCGGGACGTGCTATCCGCTGCCCACGACCGAGGCCACGAACCAAACCCTGTGCTGGACCAGACATCAACAGGGCGAACTCTGCGCGAAGCCGAGCGATTGTCTGAGTTCCAACTGCGTCAGCGGCAAGTGCGCGGATCCCCGCTGAAGCCAACATCCGCCACGAGAGCTCCCCATGTCCCTCGCCGAAACGCTGCTCTGGTTGTGCAAAATCCCCTCGCCCATCGGTGAAGAGCGCGAGATCTGTGATCGCGTTTCGGAACGGCTGAACCAAGTGCGGCTGGCCGCACCCATTCGCCGTTACGGGGAGTCGATCGTCGTGCCGCTCACGCGCGGCACGGGCGGACCGCACGTCGCGCTCGCCGGCCATTTGGACGTCGTGCGCACCGTGCATGAAGGGCCCGCGCGCATCGAAGGCGATAAATTGTACGGCGCGGGCGCTGCCGACATGAAGAGCGGGCTCGCACTGATGCTCGACATCGCCGAAAACCCGTCGCGTCCCAATGTCGACCTGACGCTCGTTTTTTACGCTCGTGAAGAAGGTCCATTCGCGGAAAACGAGCTCGGTCCAGTGCTCGCGCAAGATCCCGAATTGAGCAAAGTCGATGTCGCGGTGGCGCTCGAACCGAGCGACAATCGCCTGCAACTCGGCTGCAGCGGCTCCCTGCACGCGACGGTGCGCTTTCGCGGTCGCACGGCGCACAGCGCGCGCCCTTGGCAAGGCGAAAACGCGATTCAAAAAGCCGCCGGCGTCCTCGCGCGCTTGAGCGCCGAACAGCCGCAGTCACACCTGATCGACGGCCTCGAGTGGCGCGCCGTGATCAGCGCCACCATGGCCAGCGGCGGCCGCGGTCGCAACATCATCCCCGACCTGTTCGAGCTCAACCTGAATCACCGCTTCCCGCCGCTGCGCAGCGCCGAAGACGCCCAAGCCTACGTCCGCGCGCTCGTCGGCGACGACGCCGAGGTCGAATTCACCGACGTCTCGCCCTCCGCCCCGCCCCTGCGCAACCACCCGCTGATCCGCGCCCTGGCCGAAAGCGGCGTGGTCGCCGTCGAACCCAAGCAAGCCTGGACCGACGTGGCACGCTTCGCGGGCCTCGGCATCCCCGCCGTCAACTTCGGCCCCGGCACCAACGCTCAAGCGCACCAAAAGAACGAGTGGACCGAGCTGCCGTTGCTGGACGGCGGCCGCGACATCCTGAAGCGCTGGCTCGAAAAGCTCGCCCAAGGCGTGGTTTGAATTTTTGTTGGATGGTCACGCGCCACGGCCGAGGGCGGCCCAGCCTTCGGCGTCGAGCTTCGGCCCAGCTGGGAGAGCCGCGAAGAAGTTCGATGAGCGAATATCTTTTCGGCTGGAGCGGTTGAAGCCTTCTAGCGGCGCCCATGGCGAACCGCGTTACAATTTTTGGCTAGCGCCGACAGTAACGGCAGGTCCGGAGCCTCGGCGGAGGCGAGCGAACGAGTCGCGCGAAGCGAGCGAAGAAAGTGGGCGGCGCGTGTGTTATTGTCGACACATGACTAGGGGTCTCCGTTACCAATCCGCGGCCTTGATCTCGTCTCTGTTCGCCTGCCTGCTGATCACGACAGCCTGCGGCGGCTCGGCAACGCCCGCGGCAACGCCGCCCGAGACCAGCGGCCCCGTCATTCCCGACAATACCGAAGTCGCTCCGCCTTCTGACGAACCCAAGGCAGAAGACACGCCCAAGAAGGCGCCCAAAGAAGAAGCGCCGGAACCCACCTTCACCGCCGACATGTCCGTCGACGACGCGATCAACGCGACCAAGGGCACCGAGCGCATGAACGTGGATCAAGAAACGATGAGCAAGCCGCTGCAAGAGGAGGCGCTCTACGCGCCCTGCAAGCCCGGCACCAGCCACTTCAAATTCCGCGTCGCCGTGTGGCGTGGCAAAGCCGTCGCCATCGACATGACCACGACTCCCAAAAACCCCAAGCTTGCCGAGTGCCTCAAAGGCCGCATCCGCGAAATCACTTGGCCGGCCAAAGTGCCGTCGCTGAACACAGTCGAATACTCGATGTGACGCGCGCGGTGTAGCGCGCACGGCTTCAGTTGAAGCAGGCAAACGCGATCGGATCGCACGTGAGTGGCGCGACGCAGTCGTCGTTCGAGAAACAGTAGCCGTAGGACGAGTTCAGGCGAAAGGTGACATTGAGCGTTGCCTCGACGCACGCCGAGCTGCTCAGCGACTTGCAGGTGCTGAGCGGGGGGCTCCATTTGCCGTGGAACGTACCGCTCACGACGCGGTGATTGCCTGGCATCGCGGTGATCGTTCCAGCAACTTCGGCCTCGGCTAGGTTCGGATTGGACAGCGCAACGGCGCTGTTTGGTGTGGCACCCGTCGAGAATTCGAACTCGGTTGCAGGCTTCGAACCAGCGCTCATCTGCTCCGAAAAATTGCCGGGGGGCGCTACCTCGATGTCGATGCGAGCGAAACCGGGCATCAAGTGATCGCAGCCGATCACCCATTTGCCCGCGTGAATGGTCACGCTGACGTCACTGGTCGGGTTGCAATAGACGTCGATGTCTGCGCCGTTGTAGTTGCCGGCGACCGAAATGCAGTTCGCTCCGGTGTCGCTGCGGCAGTCGTGACTCGGAATGGCCACGGTCGGATCGAACGGACCACCGCTACTGACTGCACCGGCGCTGCCTCCAGCAGACGCCCCACCCGCGCCTCCACCGGCGGAGCCCACAACCGCTCCGCCGTGGCCAGCCACCCCGTCGTGCATGCCGCCCGAATTTGCTTCACCCGCAACGCCGGAACCTGCACCGCCGACGGTGTCCGAGCCCGCGACGCCCGCTGTGTCCGAGCCCGCGACGCCCGCTGCGCCCGAACCCGCGACGCCCGCTGCGCCCGAACCCGCGACGCCCGCTGCGCCCGAACCCGCGACGCCCGCTGCGCCCGAACCCGCGACGCCCGCGGCGCCCGAACCCGCTGGTCCGCGGGTCCCAGGGTCACTCGTGTTCCCGCAGGCAACCACTGCCCCCAAGAACGCCGCAAAACCCATCACTGACGCTGCCCGAAGGTTTAACCCCATCCAAACTGGAGAGTAGCTCGGACCCGTGCGCCCGGCGAGGCTGCGCTCCCACCACCCAGCACGGAAATGCCGATTCTAGTCAACACCGACATCGCAGCGGCGGCCCACACGCAGCTGGCACACGCCGGGGCACACGGCGCGCTGTGGGGTGCGATGCTGGAGCTGCACCGAGCCACACCCGGGGTGTGGCAGCTCAACAAGCCACACCCGGGGTGTGGCAGCTCAACAAGCCGCACCCGGGGTGTGGCAGCTCAACAAGCCACACCCGGGGTGTGGCAGCTCAACAAGCCACACCCGGGGTGTGGCAGCTCAACAAGCCACACCCGGGGTGTGGCAACTCAACAAGCCACACCCGGGGTGTGGCAGCTCAACAAGCCACACC
>Ga0134124_10000433_pt1 | contig 35375 bp, 35 predicted proteins | sample KB304_FD_96880 | JGI IMG/M metagenome (GOLD analysis project Ga0134124, IMG submission 96880) | Terrestrial soil microbial communities without Nitrogen fertilizer from Kellogg Biological Station, Michigan, USA - KB3-0-4 | ecosystem: Environmental > Terrestrial > Soil > Unclassified ... | reverse complement strand
GCGTCACGCTTGCGATGAATCACTTGTTGAAAGACGAGCTCCCGGCCATCGTCGTGTCGGGGATCAACAAGGGCGGGAATCTTGGCGATGATGTGACCTACTCGGGCACAGTAGCCGGGGCGCTCGAGGCTTCAATATATGGTCTGCCCGGTATCGCGATGAGTTTGGTTCAGAGAACAAACTTCGACTTCAGCCACGCCGCCGAGTTCGCGTGCGAGCTTGTGCGTCGAGTGCTGGGAGACGGCCTCTCTCGCGGGACGTTGCTCAATGTGAACGTCCCGCCAGGGCCGATTCGCGGAGTGCAGGTTACAAGGCAGGGAACAAAAATTCTGCGGCCGACGATCATCGAGGGCACCGATCCGAGACAGCGAAAGTACTATTGGATCGGAGAAGAATCGCTGACCTGGAATGAAGAAGAAGGCACGGACTACGAAGCGCTGCGCCACGGAATGGTTTCGATCACACCGTTGAAAAATGACCTGACTGACTATCGCGCGTTGGAGGACTTCAAACAGCGCGACTGGGACATTGTTCTGGAAACTCAATCGAAATGATAAATCACACCGCAGAACAAGCTCCCGGCCAATCTCAACGTGCGCGCATGGTCGAACTTCTGCGCAATCGAGGGATAAAAGATGCGCGAGTTCTGAAGGCGATGTCCGAGATTCCTCGGCATCAGTTTGTGCCCGAAGCGCTGTCCTCAAAGGCTTACGGAGACCATGCCCTGCCTATCGGCGATATGCAGACAATCTCGCAGCCTTACATGGTGGCTCGCATGACTGAGCTCGCGGAGGTCGATAAGGATTCGACGGTGCTCGAGATCGGGGCGGGCTCGGGATATCAAACCGCCGTGCTTTCGGCGGTCGCCGGCCGCGTGTTTTCAATCGAACGTATCAGCGATCTTGCTCGAACCGCTCAAAAGAACATCCGGAAGTTGGGCTGCATGAACGCAACCGTGAAGTGGTTCGACGGGACCATCGGCTGGAGCGACCACGCGCCTTACGACGCGATACTCGTCGCCGCTGGGAGCCCTGAAGTGCCGGAACCGCTGGTCGCGCAGCTTGCGGTTGGAGGGCGGCTGGTCATTCCAATAGGTAACGAAGAACACCAGACTCTGGTGCGAGTAATAAAGACTGAAAAGGGAATCGTTCGCGAAAACCACGAGGCTTGTGTCTTCGTGAAATTGATCGGCCGATACGGCTGGCCGTCTTAGATACAAGCCTGTTCCTCCGCGTCCTCTGCGTCCTCTGCGGTTTATCACCAACGAAAAAACCGCCGAGGACGCAGGGGACGCAGAGGAGCACACACGATGACCCGCCACTCAAGGTTGGAGAAGATACTTGGTCGCAAAAATCATCGAAATACTTTCCGCTTTCGTTGTTGCCACTATCTCGGCGCTTGGCTATCCGGGAATTGTTCTATTGATGGGCATCGAGTCCGCGTGCATACCTCTGCCGTCGGAAGTGATCATGCCTTTCTCTGGTTATTTGGTTTACACGGGGCGATTCAACCTGTGGTCGGTCGCAGTGGCCGGCGCTGTTGGCTGCGTCGTCGGATCGCTCGTGGCCTATTGGGTAGGCATGTATGGCGGGCGGCCGTTGATCGAGAAGTACGGCCGCTACGTTCTGGTCTCTCGTCGCGATCTTGATCTCGCGGATCGTTGGTTCGCAAAATACGGCGAGTTGATTGTATTTACCAGCCGGCTCCTGCCGGTCATCCGAACGTTTATCGCCTTTCCGGCGGGCGTGGCAAGAATGAACTTGTCCAGGTTCGTTGCCTACACATTTCTTGGTTCGCTCCCGTGGTGCCTGGGTCTTGCGTACGTGGGTCAGAAGCTCGGCGAGCAATGGGATAAGAACGACACGCTGCGAAGCTGGTTCCATCGCTTCGATTTCGTGATCGTCATCATCGGCGTTCTCGCTGTCATCTGGTGGGTGTGGCGTCACATCAAGGAATCGCGGAGAGAAGATGCCGGCGAGAAGCAAGCGCGGGACTCTTCGTCACCTGTCTGATCAAAATCAGAATCTTCGAACCGGAAATGCGGCGGCTAACGGACCGGGTTTTTCATTCTCATCGTAGACGACACGTTCCAGGAACAACCCGGACGGAGGCGCGGTGTGCGCCGCAATGTCAAACGAGCTCGCCGCCTTGCCCGGCGAGTCAACCAGGCCGTCAAACTCTTCGACAGTAAGCGAGCCGCGCCCGACCTCAACCAGCGCGCCTACAACTCGCCGCACCATCTTCCAGAGAAAATGCGACGCACCAATCCTGACTAGTAACAGGTCGCCATCGCGTGAAAACTCCACGTCATTAACCACCACAATCGTAGAACCTTCGCCGGTTCGCTTATCGCAAAAGCGCCAGAAGTCGTGGCGTCCCGGAAGCGACTGCGTCGCGCGCTTCATCGCCGGCGCATCCAGCCTGTCTTTCACCCACCACACAAACCGCTTCGCGAATGCTGTTCGTCTGGTAGATATTTGATAGAGGTAGTAGCGGGCGACGGTATCTCTTCGCGGATCAAACGCGGGATGCGCTTCTTCGACTTTCACAACATTGATGTCCGGTGGCAGTCGATCGTTCAATCCGTGAAGAATCTCGGTGCGCTTCCGCGGAGAGCCGGTCCTGAGGCGAACAACCTGGCCAAGCGCGTGGACTCCGGCGTCCGTACGGCCGGCGCCGTTGATCTCAACAGGGCCGGATAACAACCCTTCGGCGGCAGCGCGCAGTTCGCCCGCAACTGTCCGCGAGTTCTTTTGCTCCTGCCAGCCGTAGTAACGGGTGCCGTCGTACTCGACCGTTAGTTTCCAGTTAGCCATTCAACTCCTCGTGAGATTGAAGCGCCTCCAATCGGTACCTGTACGGGCGGCCCTCCTTCGAAACCACCCGACTCCGCGAGCTTTGCGGTACTTTGCGAGCTTTGCGCAAGGAAACCGCTCGAGAAAGAGAGATACGTTGAACGCAAAGCTCGCAAAGTACCGCAAAGCTCGCAAAGCGGTTTCTTCGCCGTATCGGCTCGAGCATGACTCGCTCCGTGGCCGCCCCTCATTGTTCTACATCAAATCTGATCGATCAAGGAGGGGCAGCCAGGGAGGGCCGCCCGTACATTCGTTCGTTGAAGTTTCTGGTTGACTCCAATTCTTCACGGGGATATTATAGGTCTGGCTGGAGAATAGCCTTGATTATCTTCGTCATATGACCCTCGACGCGATAGATTATAAGCTCCTGGATCTCCTGCAACGCAATGCTCGAATAACTCAACTTGAAATGGCCGCAGCCGTAGGCCTGTCTCAACCAGCCGTGGCCGAGCGGATGCGCAAGCTCGAACAGGAACGGCTCATCACCGGTTATACCGCAAGAGTCGACGGGCGAAAGCTCGGCAAAGACATCACTGCCTTCATTGGGGTTCGAATCGAACACCCGAAGTACAACGGCCGCTTCGCAAAAGAGATACTCGCCTTGCCCGACGTGCTTGAGTGTCACCGCATAACCGGACCGGATTCTTACTTACTAAAGGTAGTTACCGAGGATACACAAAGTCTGGACCGATTGATCTCAGATCTACTTCGCCATATTCCTGGCGTGACCCGGACCCTCACAACGGTGGTCACGTCCTCAATCAAGGAAGGCTCGCACATCACGCCGGCGGCGCCAAAGGAAGCACTTAAACAACGCCGCCGAAACGCAGCCAACCGGGAACGCAAATGAGCAATCCAGCTCACTAAGGGGCAATGAACACGGAGGAAAAACATGGCTACACAGAAAAGGGCGCTCGAGTGCGAGTCGCTCGCGGCCGCTCAGTCGATGGCTCTTGAAAGAAAGAGCTATCGGTTCGCAAATCGGATGTCACGGATGCCGGTGTCCGCGATTCGCGAGATACTCAAAGTAACCGAGCATCCTGAAATCATCTCATTCGCCGGCGGGCTTCCGGCTCCCGAGCTCTTTCCGGTTGCTGCGATCGCGCAAGCGCACGCTGAAGTGTTCGCCCAGGAAGGACCGGCCGCGCTTCAATACAGCACCACCGAAGGATGCCATCCGCTGCGCGAATGGATCGCGCGTCGAATGCAGCAGAGAGGAATCAAAGTAACCGCGGACAACGTGTTGATTACAACCGGTTCGCAACAGGGCATAGACCTGGTGGGCAAAGTGTTTCTCGATCGCGGGGACGCGGTGGTTGTCGAGAACCCGTGCTACCTCGCGGCGCTTCAGTCCTTCAGCGGACATGAGGCGAGCTTTATTTCGATCGACAGCGACGATGAGGGCATGCGCGTCGACCAGCTCGAGAATGTGTTGAAGAGCTCTCGACCAAAGCTGATCTACATCGTGTCTGAATTCTCTAATCCGAAAGGCACGACGCTTCCTTTAGCGCGAAGGCAAAAGTTGATCGAGCTGTCGGCCCGTTACGGGGTACCGATTCTCGAGGACAATCCTTACAGCGAGCTTCGTTACGCGGGCGAGCGAATCCAGCCGCTCGCCGCCATGGACGCCATGGACAAAGATGGTCTCGTGATTCACGTCGGCACTTTCTCAAAGACCCTGAGTCCCGGCATGCGGCTCGGATGGTTGCTGGCGCCCGAAGAGATCTTCCAGATGGTGGTAACCGCAAAGCAAGCCGCCGATCTCCACACCAGCACTATCGAGCAGTGGGCTGCGGCGCATCTCTTAAAGACTTTTGATTTCGACGGGCACGTGCGGCATCTCTCTGCGGTCTACGGCGAGCGTTGCCACACTATGGTTTCGGCAATGGATCGCTACTTTCCGACAGAGGCGCGATGGACGCGTCCAGAAGGCGGACTGTTTCTGTGGGTCGAGTTGCCGGAGCGGATCAGCGCCGAGACGTTGTTTGAGAAAGCACTGAGTGAACGCGTCGCTTTTGTGCCCGGAACTTCCTTCTTCGCGTGCCACGGGAAGATCAATTTCATGAGGCTCAACTTCTCAAACCAGGTGCCGGAGATGATCGAAGAGGGAATCAAACGGATCGCCGGCGTTCTCAAGCGGAGTCTGGCATGAACAGCAAACAATTCGTGATAGCGGATGTCTTCACTGAAGCACAGTTCGGCGGCAACCAACTGGCCGTGTTTACCGACGGTTCGGGACTCGACGCGGAGACTATGCAAAACATTGCGCGTGAGATGAACTACTCTGAGACAACTTTTCTGTTTCCACCAGAACAGGGAGGCGATTACCGAGTAAGAATCTTCACACCCGGGCAGGAGCTCCCGTTTGCCGGACACCCGCTGGTGGGAACCGCGTATGTAGTCGTCTCAGAGCGAATGAAGCAGTGGAGCGAGCCGCTGACCCCGGTCACCCTCGAAACCGGAGTCGGGCCAATTCACGTTGAGGTTCGAACCGAAGGCGGGCAACCCGGCCGAACGACGATGACACAGCCCCTGCCGGTTGTTCGCAGCGTTTATTCGAATACTGAAGCTCTCGCGCGAGCGTTGTCGCTCGACCCATCTCAGCTCGGATATTCGGGCTTGCCGGTCGAGACGATCTTCAACGGGATCGCGGTCTTGATTGTGCCGGTCAAAAGCCGCGCGGCGATCGAGAACATAAAACTTGACGGCGACGCGCTGGAGCGTATCAGCAACGAGGTGGGGGCGTCGACGGTAATGGCGTTTACTCGTGAGACGGTATTGGCCGGCAGCACGGCACATTGCCGGGTCTTCGCCCCTGCCGCGGGAGTTGGAGAAGACGCGGCGACCGGGTCTGCAAACGGACCGCTCGGCTTTTATCTTGTGCGTCATAAACTCGTCGAGCAGCAATCAACGACACGGATCGTAAGCGAGCAGGGATTCGAGATGAAACGCCCGAGTCTGCTGTATATAGACGTGGATGTTGATCCGGCGAGTAGCGAAGTCACAGCCGTTCGAGTGGGCGGCGGAGTGGTGATCTCCGGCCGCGGAGAGATATTCATTACGTAGGTTTCCTGGTCACAATAGCCGTTCGGAGCAGGCGTTCAGAGTACCGACTTTAGTCGGGCAGTGCCGTCAGCGAACCAGGAATTGCTTTCGATGGCCGAAGCACTGCCCGACTAAAGTCGGTACTCTGAACGCCCGCTTCCGGGGTCCTTGTTCTTTGCGGGAGGAACGACAATGAACGACAACTTGATTCGTCTGAAGACCGGTCTTGCCGAGATGCTCAAGGGCGGCGTCATCATGGATGTTACAAATGCCGAGCAGGCCCGAATTGCCGAAGACGCCGGAGCGGTTGCGGTGATGGCGCTCGAGCGCGTCCCCGCCGACATTCGCGCAGAAGGCGGCGTCGCTCGCATGGCTTCACCCAAAAGGATTCGCGAGATCATGAGCGTCGTCACGATTCCGGTGATGGCCAAGGTGCGCATAGGTCACTTCGCCGAAGCGCAGGTCCTCGAAGCGCTGGGCGTAGACTTCATCGATGAAAGCGAAGTGCTTACGCCTGCCGATGAAGAGCATCACGTCGACAAGCACCAATTCAAAGTTCCGTTCGTATGCGGCGCTCGAGACCTTGGCGAAGCGCTTCGGCGCATTGGTGAAGGCGCGGCGATGATCCGTACCAAAGGTGAAGCAGGCTCCGGAAACATCGTCGAAGCGGTGCGTCATCTGCGGCGAATCTCACACCAGATCAAACGGCTGACGATACTAGGGCCGGAAGAGCTGATGGCGGAAGCGAAGCAGCTTGGCGCTCCGTACGAACTGGTTCGAATGGTCGCGAGCGAGGGCCGGCTGCCGGTCCCAAATTTTGCGGCGGGCGGGATCGCTACTCCGGCGGACGCTTCGCTGTGCATGCAGTTGGGCGCCGAGTCGGTGTTTGTCGGCTCGGGCATATTCAAGTCATCGGACCCGGCAGCTCGCGCCAGGGCGATTGTGAAAGCGACGACACATTTTCGCGACGCATCAACTGTGCTTGAAGCCAGCGAAGAGCTGGGCGACGCAATGCGAGGACTCGATGTCTCGAAGATGGATGAAAGCGAGTTGCTCCAGACTCGGGGGTGGTGAATAGACGGGCACATCGATCAGGCTCGCGACCGGGAATGACGTGCAAGCCTTGCGAGCTTTGCAAGCTTTGCGAGCTTTTGCGGCTTTGCGTTGAGTATTAAGGCCGCTAAGAATTCTCAACGCAAAGACGCAAAGGACCGCAAAGCTCGCGAAGGCTTGAAATCTAAACATCAAACTGACTCGCTACTTCAATCCAAAGGGTTGGTGGAGTGTTGAGAATCGGAGTGCTGGCGATCCAGGGTGATTTTGCCGCTCACGCTCGCGCGATCGAGCGCATCGGCGCGAACGCAATCGAGGTTCGACGGGCAAGTGACCTCGCTTCTTTGGATGGGTTGATCATTCCGGGCGGCGAAACCACAACAATGCTGAAGTTCATCGAGAGTGAAGCCATTGATGCGTCGATCGGTGACTTCGCCCGTTCGGGCAAGCCAATCTTCGGCACTTGCGCGGGAGCTATTCTGCTCGCTCGAGAAGTGTATAATCCTGCGCAGCGCTCGCTGGGGTTGATCGACATAGGCCTTGAACGCAACGCATACGGACGTCAAGTTGACAGCTTCATCGCTACAGTCGAAACGACGATGGAAGGCGGTCCTCTCGAAGCGGTGTTCATTCGCGCGCCAAGGATTCGGCGAATCGGGGCGGGAGTAAAAGTGATTTCGAGTTTGAATGATGAAGCGGTGCTGGTGAGAGATGGCAACATTCTCGCGGCAACGTTTCATCCTGAGCTTACTGAAGATCTACGAATCCACTGGCTGTTCGCCGAGATGATAAATACGTTCGATGTAGAAAGGAGCAGAAGACATTTACGAATCTTGTTGCATACAAAGAGAACATAATTGGAAAGGCTCCAGTCAAGAGAGCTAACCAAATCGCTCAACTCGTCGCTAATCTTCCCAGTAATGCGCTTGGCTTTCGAATAAGCGCATGTCACTGTCTAGCCATTTTGATCATCTTGTTGCTGTATCGTCATTTGTCTCGCTCAATAACTGCTTGACTTTGAAAGTAACTTTCTTTATCGTCTTGCCCACAACTCACGGTAGTATTAATTCCGTACCTGAGTAGCAGCGTTTCCCGAAGAGTAAGGCCACCAATCGCAGCGGGCAGATAAGGAAGTTGTATGGTTGAGAATGAGCAATTCCAAGAGGATGCAGACAAGGTTTTGGCGGGTGGCGAGCTCTTAGAGGAACTGGTAGAGAGCCTATTGGCATCTTTTCTAAAGGATAAGAATATCATTTCGAGCGGGGGGCTCTTAGTCCCACAGGTTGGGAAGAAAGCCGGAGAAGAGATAAGTTTCGAGCGATCCGTAGTACCAATCGGTAGCTGCTTTGACAGGAGTAAAGTTTCGGATGCAACGTCTGATTTTTGGCGTACTTTGAATCCTGCTACGAGACAAGTCAACTTGCCTTGTACGCACGCCCAGCAGCACCTAATATGCGTAATAACACCGATCGCGTATGGGTTTGATCGCCCTCTAGGGTATTTTTGGTCCGTGATCGATTCTGCCAACGTTGAACTCGTAGCTGAAGCCCTAGAAAGTGCAACACATTTTCTGTCATTACATTTTCATTCCGCGATTGCTAAGAACGCTCTTGAGTATCTCTCGCTACCTATTTGGGCGGCCACTGCTACCACTAAAGAAACGGCTGTCCAAGCTGCCGATTTATGTTTGCATGCCCTAGTGTGTTCCGACGTGATCATCTGGGAGGTAGACACGATCAATCAGAAACTCAAGACAATTGCAGTGGCAGGAAGGAACGGATCGACACTTTTTGTTGACTTGAATGTTGGAAAAGGATTAGGCGGACACTGCTCGTTGAATAACACGCCTATCTTAATCGACGATCTTCTAGACGTTGAAGAAATCAAGCGCAAGAATCTTCCGCCCCCAACTCACCCTGAACTGATTTCCCGACAAGGTTGGCGTTCTGCGATCTACATACCTCTAGATATTGGCGGTCGAAACGCAGGGGTGCTCGCCGCCTTTGCAATTCGGCCACGGGCTTTTAGCCAAATGGATTGCAATATTGCGTTAGCGTTCGCGCAGAGGCTCTGCGCAACCTATGTACATATTGAGCGGCTCCGCGAGCTTAGCGACATGGAACAGCGGATTACTATCGAAGCTCCGGCGATCGAGGCGGGCATTATGGCCATGGAGCGGGTACATGACGCTGACAACAGCTTGACCTTAGCGCAGAGCCGATTAAGCGACATTGTGACACGGTATAAACATGATAAACATCACCCGGTTCACGAAGCGGCATTTGCAGCGAGCGCACACATTGATTCGGCGCATAAGCTAATGAAGCGCATAGTGAAACGCGCCAAAACAAAGACCCCTAAGTTAGTGCGCCGAGAACTGAAGCCTCTTCTCATGGCTGCCGTGCAAGAAATTAGGCTTCAAGCGCAAACTATCGGGGTTAATGTTCACGTTAGCTGTGCCGATAAGATAGAGATCCAGTGTGATACAGAGTTGTTTCATCGCGTGTTTCTTAATCTTTTGAACAACGCTCTCTTCTTTCTCGAAACTGATCGGAAGAATGGCGATCATCGCATCGATATTTCGGTAGATGTTGGCCCATCGATTTCAATCAGTGTAAAGGATAATGGACCGGGAATTGCCCCATACGATCTTGAGAAAGTATTCAACTATTTTTACACAACAAAGGGCGAACGGGGCATGGGGTTTGGATTGGCCATAGCAAAAGGCATTGTTGAAAGCCACGGCGGTTCCATACTCGCGCGTTCGAGATGGGGCTATGAGACGGAGTTTGTAATTACTATTCCTAGCGCTGATGAGAGAGAACACACAAGGAGATAGAGATATGGATAGCAGAACCAAACTTCTATGGGTGGACGATCAGATTGCAGAACTAGGAGCGTATGTTCGCGCTCTAGAAGAAACAGGATTTCAAGTCCAGTGTGCGGACTCGACACCTGCTGCACTGGTCTTGGCAGGAGCCAATGAATATAACATTATTCTCGTGGACATATTGATGCCCCCTCCCGATGGCATAGAACTTTTGAGGCGAATCCAGCCCTTGCAACCGAATGCGTCCCTAGCAGCGCTGTCCTCTTACCTATATCTTGACCGATTTCGCCAGCAGTTACGGGGCCTATCGTTTCCCGTAGAGGTCATTGAAAAGGACATACCAAATGTAGAGGCAGAGGATTTTCAACAGAGATTCTTGGACCCAATTAGACATCTGGTTGATTTCGGAGTCACTCGCACTATCGATAATCAAGATAAGCGCATCGCGCTCGAGAATCAAACAGGATCGGATCCATATAACATCCCGCTGGTAGATTTCATGAAGAAGTCTATTCTCGAGAAGGATGTGCTTGTAACGAAGGCAAGAGAAATTGCGAGCTCTGGAATTGATCGAGCTTTCGCTGAAGGCAAGATTTGGGTCATGCTGTGTGGTTCGGCAAATCAAATTCGTGCGAGTGCAACGACGGGGAACGAAATCCTAAGCGAGGAAGAGGTTATGGAGTTCGCAAGAATACAACAACGAGCGCCGTACCAATTTTGGAAGCCGCTAAACGCTGACGATGTTTGGAGTGGGTGCGGGGACGTCAATTCAACCAAGGATTATCCGACGGTGACTCTGATCTTTGGTAGCGATCCGGAAAATACGAGCAAAGAGGAGATTCGCATTGTCCACTTCGATACCGGAGCACCGATGACTTTTTTTAGCTATGAGGAGTTGTTAAGGCTCGGTGCTATCCGCCCAACAACGAATTTCGGGTTAGCTACGCGGAAAAGCCACGGAAGCTATTGGACAGTAAAGCTTGATGTGACTGTCATATTACGCTCACAGGCAGGAGGGGATACGAAGTCGGTAACTCTCACAGGACAGGCTGTGCGTGATTGGCTTATGTCGCCTTATGCTAGGTTCTGCGGAACCTCGTGTCCTGTTTTCGACAGTCAGATCGAGAGACAATTGTGCCTCGGGCGAATCGGTTTGATAGGAAGAAATCTTCTGGTCGAGAATAGTCTAATCCTGGTCCTAGATGGTATCCAACGTAAGACTCTATTGGGAACGTTATGATGGATTTTTTGTATGGTGTGATTGGTTTCGCTGGATTTGAGGCTCTAAGGGTCTATAAATGCCTCTGGGCTGATCATCCGGTTTTGCCCCTCAATAAGAAGTACTTCTATTTCGTCGTTGTTCTAGTTATGGGAGCCTTCTCTGGAAGTTTGGCCGGTGCGCTTTCTCATGGGAGCGTCGTCGCAGCGATCTACATCGGTTTTTCAGTTCCTACAAACATAAAGGCCGTTCTTCAAAATCCCAGGCGGACTACAAAGCCTCGAGCCATTCAACCGCATACGAATGATTATTCTCCAGATGATATTATGGTGAGTTCACCGGGTCTTTGGAACTACGTACGGCATTATTATTTTGATTATCAATGAGATGGGTATGGTATGAGCAAGAAAAAGCAACCGTTGATCGTGTCTCCCGGGTTCTTGATGGCAGCGACAGGTTTGTCGAAGAATGTAAAATCAGCATTGATAAAGACGCTGTTTTTACTCACACTGGATTTTAGACATCCAAGCCTGCAATGCAAGAAAGTCCAAGGCAGCCAGAGTGCCCTTTACGAATGCCGAGTCGATCAGAAAGTTCGTCTGATCTATGACATCAGTGACGGCAACATCCGTTGCTGGTACGTGGGCGAGCACGATGTGGCATTGAGATTTGCCACCAGCCATACCGTGGGAGACGGAGAAGTGGTTGTCGAAGATGTCGAGCTTGTGGATGTTCCAGCGGCTTTGAGGCCGACTCTTGAATTCCTTAGTCTCGGGGTTACCACGATCGAGTTCGATGAGCGGGATTTGCAGGATTTTGTTGACCAACTCTGAATTGACGGTTAGTCTCTTGCGGACAATGGGAGTCATGGCCGGGCAGCGAGATACTCGCCGACTCCAGTTAAGATACGTACGCTATCTCGCAAACCAACATCCTAGCCGTCCACCTAGTCTGGAGCGCTTGATCTGATGGAAGGCCACATCGGCGGCGATTATTGAAATGAAGTCGAAGGCGACAGTGGAAAGTTGAATAGTAGGATCGCGAAGGTTATCGTAGAAGCGATTCGACTGAGACTAGAATTCAGTGATAGAGTTCAAGAAGGTTTTCGCAGGAACGCCCCGCCAACGACCTCACTCGGAGGGTTTACCAATGAAGGTATACAATTGGAATGAGATGCCTGAAGAGCATGTACATGAATTGTTAAGTCGTCGCTTCATCTCTGGCAAGCAGATGACCATGGCTAGAATCTTCCTGAAGAAGGGCTGCGTGCTTGCATCTCACAATCACGAGAGTGAGCAACTGACAACTGTTTTCACCGGCGCACTGAAGTTTCTGATAGAGGGGGATGAGGTGATCGTTAGAGGCGGAGAAACATTACTGATTCCCGCATTCGCCAATCACAGCGCGGAGGCAATTGAAGACACCGATGAGATGGATGTTTTCTCGCCGGTACGCGTCGATTGGATTGAAGGCACTGATGATTACTTTCACGTGAAGCCGCGGCCGCGGTATCTCCACCCAAGCCGATGATACGTTATTAACTTTCTATCGTCGATGACGGCGTGAAGAGTGACTTCGGGAATTGCCGGCTTGATGTGAACGCGATGATTTGGCCCGCGACGAACCCCCGCGATGCCTGGAATGAACCGCAGGCACTTCGCGATAGCGAGAGACGTGTTCGTGACGGCCTCGCGATGCGCGGACTGTCTTGGGAACCTTGACCGTTTGCCCTCTCCTCAGTTCACCACGCGAGGACATTCGATTCAGTTTGGCCAGCTCCTGCACGGAGACTCCTGTGCGGCGCGCGACCGAAGCCAGCGTATCGCCGCGTCTCACTTGATAGGATGCAACCTGAACGCGATAGCTGCTTCGATAGCGATCGGCTACGTCATCGGCTGGAACAGTAATCTTGCGCACTCGTTGCTCTTCGGGCAACGCCGCATAGGCTACTTCAAACTGCTTCTTCATACCCTTCGGTATCTTGATGCTGTAGCGCTCACCCGCGGGTGAGGTGCCTCGTCGAAGCTCAGCATTCAAATCCTGAACCGACTCATACGGCACGCCAATGAGATCCGCGACCACTTTCAGGTCGGTTTGTGCTGGGATGTCTACCGTCTCATAGTTGAGCGGTGAGTCCGCTTTTACATCGAAGCCGTAGCGTTTCTGGTTCTTGCTGATGACGATGATCGAGAGAATGCAGGGAACGTAGTTGCGAGTCTCCTGCGGCAACAAGCCTCGTTTGTAGAGTTCCCAGAAATCCGCATAGCCACAACGCGCTATCGCGCTGTCGACCCTGTTCTCGCCGGAGTTGTAGGCTGCCATCGCAAGCAGCCAGTCGCCCGCAAAGTGATCGTGCAGCCAGCGCAAGTACTTTGCAGCCGCGCGCGTTGATTTCTCGGGCTGTGATCGCTCATCGATCCACGTCGTCTGCGCAAGACCGTAGCGTGAGCCGGTCGAAGGAATGAACTGCCAGATGCCTTTTGCCGCGGCGCGCGAAAGAGCGTTAGGCTTCCAAACCGATTCGGCTTGCGCGAGCCACATCAAGTCCTGCGGAACCTTCTCTTCTTTAAAAATCTTCTCGACCATCTGCCGGTAACGGCCCGAACGCTGCAAGCCAACCTCCATTGTTGAATGTCCGCGGCCGGCTACAAAGAAATTGATGAACTGGAATACGGGAGGCGCCACCGAAAACTCAAAATCGTAATGGCCGAATATCTTCACTCCATCGGGAGTCGTAATCGCAAGCTCGCCTTCCTTGATTTCCGAGACTTCGTCGAGCACCGACGGCTCCGCCACGTCGGGCCGGTCGGCTGCTTCGTGCAAGTCACCGGGCAGAGCTTCGTGCTTGTGAATTCGCTCGAGCAGCGAGCGGTAATAGACGTCTAGTTTCGGATTGGTCTTCAGATCGAACCCTGATTGAAGGACGGTGTCGAGCGCGTTATCAAACATGCGCCGCGCGATATCGGGCAGGCCCTTGGTTGAAGCCTCTTCGCCGCGGAGATAGTTCTCTTCAGCGCGATCGATGACCTGCTGGATGGTTGTGTGCGCGGCCGGTTGGGCTGACTGGCCGAAGGCTTGTATCGGTGTGATGGTTCCGATTAGCAACAATGAAACGAAGAACACAACTAAAACACGACTCGCCTCTCTTGCTAGCCTCATCTATGAGCTTACCTTCCTGTTCCCAAGATGTCGGGGTGAAGTCGCGGCTGACGTGACTCGATTTACTTCCTTTGGTCACCAGGGCCGAAAGCCGCAGTCTCAACCATCCAAACACTATCCAGCGCTTCTCAAATACTATCCAGCGCTCCTGCCGAGTGTCGGTTTTATATCACGCTAACTTCTGGCAAGTCAATAAGAAGAGCCCGCGAGAGTGGTCTCGCAAGGAATTTGAAACAATTAGGCAACCCGATTCTTTGCGCTCTGGACAGCCGGCGTTTCTACTGCTATCAGCGCCGCCTTCAGCACCTGTCGAACTGATTCGACAAACACGAAATTGATTTCCTTCTGCAATTCCTTTGGGACCTCTTCAAGGTCGCGGCGGTTCTGCTGAGGCAAAACGATCGTGGTCACTCGTGCACGACGGGCTGCGAGCACTTTTTCTTTGATTCCGCCCACCGGAAGCACGTTTCCGCGCAACGTAATCTCGCCAGTCATAGCAACCGATCGCCTCACGGCTTTACCCGATAAAGCAGAGACCATGGCTGCGGCCAGGGTCACGCCGGCTGAGGGGCCGTCCTTCGGAATCGCTCCTTCGGGAACGTGAACGTGAATATCGAATTTGCCGAACTTCTCCGGATCGATTCCCAAATCCTCTGCATGCGCCTTCGCCCATGAGAGCGCCGCCTGAGCTGATTCCTTCATCACATCGCCCAACTGGCCCGTAAGCTGAAGCGTACCCTTTCCTCCGGTGAGCAGGGCTTCAATGAACAAGACGTCGCCACCGGCGGGCGTCCAGGCGAGCCCGGTCGCCACGCCGATCTGGTCCTTCTTGAGTACTTCGTCGGGATAAACGTGCGGGATGCCCAGAAACTCGTGCAGGTTGTTGGCTGTCACACGCACGAGCGCGTCGGCTCCCTCGGCGACTCGGCGCGCGACTTTTCTGCAGACTCCGGCGATCTCGCGCTCGAACTGCCGCAACCCGGACTCGTGAGTGTATTGAAGGATGATGCCCTTGAGCGCCGAACGACTGATCGTCAGATGGCGAATCGTGATGCCGTGCGCCTCCATCTGTTTTGGAATGATGTGGCGTCGCGCGATTTCGACTTTCTCTTCTTCCGTGTAGCCGGCTAATCTAATGACCTCCATCCGGTCCCTCAACGCCGGATGAACCGTGTCGAGCATGTTTGCCGTTGTCATGAACATCACGTTCGAGAGATCGAACGGCACGCCAAGATAATTGTCGCGAAACGAGAAGTTCTGCTCGGGGTCGAGAACTTCCAGCAGCGCCGAAGAAGGATCGCCCCTGAAGTCGGCGCCGACCTTATCGATTTCGTCGAGCATGATCAGCGGGTTATTCGTTCCTGCCTGTTGAATAGATTGAATAATACGTCCGGGCATCGCTCCAATGTAGGTCCGCCGATGGCCGCGAATTTCCGCTTCGTCGTGCAAGCCGCCGAGACTGAGCCTTTGAAACTTGCGATTCAGCGCGCGCGCGATCGAGCGGCCGAGACTGGTCTTTCCGACCCCGGGCGGGCCGACGAGACAGAGTATCTGGCCTTTGACCTTTTCTTTCAGCTTTCGAACCGCGAGCGATTCGATGATCCGCTCTTTGACTTTTTCCAGCCCGTAGTGATCTTCGTCGAGAATCGTCTGTGCGCGAGTCAGGTCAAGATTCTCGTCGGAAAACTTCGACCACGGAAGCGCAACCATCACGTCCAAATAATTGCGAAGCGTCGCGGCCTCCGCGGCATCGGGGTGCATACGTTCGAGCTTCTTGATCTGGCGATCGACCTCTTCTTCGACGGGCTCGGGCAGATTTGCCTGAAGCATCTTCTCTCGATACTGCGCGATTTCCTCACCCAGCTCGTTGCCTTCGCCAAGCTCGGTTTGAATGGCCTTCAACTGCTGGCGCAGGTAGAACTCGCGCTGGCTGCGATCGATCTCACCTTTGGCCTGGGTGTTTATTTCCTGCTGGACCATCAGCACGTTGATCTCGCGGGCGAGCAATTCGTTTACGCGGTGAAGCCGTTCAACCGGATGCAGCTTCTCGAGCACGCTCTGGGCGTCCGAGACTTTGAGCTCGAGGTTGGACGCTGCGACGTCCGCCAGCCGGCCCGGGTCTTCGAGATTGGCTACGATTGCCATCACTTCACCGGAAATGTTTTTACCCAGAGTTATTGCGCGCTCGAGTGAAGACCTCACGTTTCGGATGAGCGCTTCCATTTCCAGTTCATCGGCATCGGGTTCGCTGTCAGACAGCGGAAGAATGTGAGCGAGCAGATGAGGAAGGTTCTCATCGAATCGCGTGACGCTTGCCCGCGCGAGGCCTTGCACGAGAATACGAATGCGGCCGTCGGGCATCTTGAGCATTCGCATTATCGAAGCGGCCGTCCCGTAGTTAAACAGGTCCTGTCCGATTGGTTCTTCCTTCTCGAGATCGCGTTGGGCGACCAGCATTATCATTCGATTGTCGGCGAGCGCCTGCTCGACGGCGCGAATGGAGCGCTCGCGCTGAACGAACAGCGGGACGATCATGAAAGGGAAGATGACGATATCGCGGAGCGGCAGCACGGGCAGTGAGTCGGGCAGCTTTAGCTGCTCGTCGATTCGTTCGAGTTGAAGTTCTTCTGGTTCGATTAGTGATGACATAAGATGAAAGTATGATGACTATAGTCCCAACTTCTTGCGGGCTTCTTCAAAGCCATTCCCCTTCTCGTCGATTCTTCGCTTTCAGAATCCGACGTTTCATATTCTGACTCTTTAGCAGGTGAACCGTTTCTGTTTCAGACGCAGATGCATTTCGTTTTCTAGCATAACACTTCTCATAATCATACTGTGAAGCTAGCCTGGCAGCCTCTTCCACTGCGGCCACTGGAATGCGGTAGTTCCGTGCGACCTGCTTCGGAGTATCTCCCCGTTTCAAGAATCTATGATATGCCTCGCATCAAGTCGGTGATACTTGATAGTGGGACGACCACCGCAAACGCCCCGAGCCGCTACGATGTACTTGCCTAAAGGATAGTACTCGTAGGGTTCGCCGTGAAAAGTCTCTCGCACTAGCTGGCCCTTTATCGCCTTCTTTGCTTTATCGCCATCGCTGCCGTCGTTACAGTTATGCCGGGCAATTCTAGCACAAGCGACACTGAACGATCACAGCTATAAAAGATCTTGATGGTGTTGCATTCGCAATCTTTGTGATATATTCAGCCTGAGCAAATAATAATGAGGTAGTAAGACTTTGACGAGACAGATGCCAGGAAACTCGAAGAAAGCTACCGCTTCGTCGCGTAGACAACTAGCTAAGCTCTCGACCAACTCTAACGGCGCAAAACGTAGCAACAAAGAAAGGGAAGCGAAGCAGGCAGCCCCGCAGCTTTCAGAGAAAGCCAAACGGCTTGCCTTAGAGGCCTTTCGTATGACCTATGAGGCTCATCACGGCAAAAGCTCGTAATGCCCACCTATACCTTCGATAGCTCAGTTATTATCTCGCGCCGGGTTCGTGAGCTTCCAAAGGATTTCGTCAATGCTACGACTTTAAAACCTGGCTGTTGTAGCCGACTAACTCACGGCTGCGCCTCCTCGGGCAAGAGTTGGGATATCTCGCTCCGCAAATCTCTCACGGTTTCCAAGGCTGCCAACACTTCTTCGCGGTCGGGGTACAGGGCTGCGTCATACCGCATCTCAACGGCGTATGCGTTTAGTCCCAGAAGCCGCTCTCGGAACCCATCCAAGACCGCAAAATCGGTGAGTGCGAGATCAAGCAAAGCTTCTACGTCGTGAGTCCGCGGATATTCGATGGCGCGTGAGGCAAGCAACGCCCTAAGCAGCTTCTCGGCGGTTTGCTGGAGGTGAAAAGCGACAGCGTCCAAAGGTCCGTCATGCTCAATGCCAATCTCAGCCATCCGCAGATCGCTTTCGGCTTTACTCGTCAGAGCCCGAACAAGGTCAAGCTCGTTTTTCATATAGTACTCTTCCTTCCCGCAAGGCACGTGTGGCGACGTAGTTTTGGACGCCCGCCCAGTCTCTGATTTCGGCCGGAGTTCGCCAGAGAATGTCTTTCGGAACACCGATGCCTGCGAGTGCGCGGTAGGCGGGAATGACCCGCCGGTGTGGTGGATCATCGGAGTCCTTCACGACCAGGAGATCGAGGTCACTGTCGCCTCGTTCGTCGCCGCGCGCGCGACTGCCGAAGAGAACTATTCGGTCCGGGTCGATCGCCTTGACCAACCGGTCGACGATCATGCGAAGGAGGTTCTCGTCTACGATTACCGATTTCACAATTCGATCTTTCTTATTCGAAACTGGACTGAGCCAGAAACTCTATAGCTATTATTCCGATTCGTGCACCTTCCTCGGCCTTATAACTTCGTAGAATCTCCAAGATGCTTTCACGGTTCATACGCTCAATCGTTTCTGTTATTGGGACTTAATTGTCGGTTTATTGTCATCCAACGGTGATAGACACAGGAACACCTCTTCGCAGCTCATCGCTGAAGTGTATCGCACAAGGTTCATTCGCCTGCCTGCCCCGATTCTTTAAGACCTCTGCGGTCAGTGTTCAAATCTTTCCTTTCTGTTCTGGCAAACAAGAAAGAGACAACGCTGTGCAAATTAGGATGGCGATCTCGCGCTTCTTAGCCATTACCGTCGCTCTTTCTTCAGAAGAATTGGCTCCGATTTCAATTCACCGACCATGATTATGCGCTTCTGCGCGACCATTCCAAGCCAGAGATCGACATCTTCGAAGTGGCTGTAGACGGTCTCGGCCAGCGCTAGCTCAGGCGACACCCCTTTTATCCAGTCCGAACCCAGATGCGTCGTCGCCTCGGCTAGATCAATTACAAACCCATGGTGCTTGTACTCATAGACGAGTTCGCGAGCGATTTGGCCAGCTCTCTCAACAAGGTGAACCTTGGTTGATAGCAAACGCTCAGCGTACTGCGCTGCGGATTCAGCGATACGATCGCAGTAGCCGATCTGCTGGATGGTCAGGGCGCGTTGCAAATACGCTGCAAACATTTCAGCGCTTCCTGGATGCTTTTCGGCAACGCTGGCAAGTCGCTCGAGAGCTTGCGTCACCCCCAAAGCGGGAAGACCATCGAGTTGGGGGTCGATCGGCCCCAACTGGCCTAGTGGGCCGATATGTATCTCATCGGCTCCGAGCGCAATTAAAGTAGCGGCCGATTTCGCGCGTCGTGGAATTACAGCAATGAACCGATTCTTTGCGAATGACTTGCATATTTTGCTGATTTGGTAAGCTGGCTCGATGCTGCCGCCACCACTCAGAATAATAAGAAGGACATCCTTGTCTCTGCCAGAGTTGGTTTCCGATAGAGCTTTGTATATTCTATCTGCCTCAAAAGAATCGATGTTATCTTCTGCTTCAAGAAGTGCCAGGCAACAGTAGGAGGAAAGCACCGCCTCGTGGATCTGGACAGCCGCATTAAGTTCCCGAGAGAACCGCGCCCGGATCTCGACGTCGCTGGCCCTGTTTAGGAACTGTGGCCAGTACGGGTCTTGCGGCCGTTCAGCAGAAGGAACCGGTTCTGGAACAATCGTCGACTCCGCTGTCTCTTCAATCGGTGGTGCTTCCGACGCTCTGATTGTTGACATATTCCGTTCCCCCAAACCTAACTAGCCCAACTATTACTTCACTCGCCCTGTGCGGACCAGCGACCGTAGCTCACTCATAAACTCCGACACATCCTTAAAGTCCAGATACACCGATGCAAACCGCACATAAGCCACTTTGTCCAGTTCCTTAAGCCGGCGCATTATCAGCTCTCCAATTTTTTCAGTCGAGCGTTCACGTTCGCGTGACTCCTGGACGTATTTTTCGACCTGATTGACAAGCGCTTCGATTTTAGTGGTTGGGATCGGGCGCTTCTCGCAAGCCTTCATTATTCCCGACAACACTTTTTCACGGGAGAACGGCGCGCGAGTCCCGTCCTTCTTGACTACCATGTAGGGTATCTCATCGATGCGCTCGTAGCTGGTGAAGCGCCGCTCGCACTTCAGGCATTCGCGTCGCCGGCGTATTACGTCGCCCTCGCGGCTCTCGCGCGAATCGACAACGCGGTCTTCAATGTGCGTACAAAAAGGACATTTCATAAGAGTCTCTCGAGTCTCTCTTGCACCTTGGCTTATGCGCGGCGCGCGGCCATCGCATCGGCCTTTTCACGCTTAACCGCCTCGGTAAACTTCAGTTGGTCTGCCGCTTCGTGTTGGGCAGTGTGCCTCAACCCTGAAAGCGAGAGACCTTCCTTAACTAGATAGTACATGCCAAACACCGTTGCCGGCGCGAATATCACTATGTGCAGAACTATTGCAACGGACGCCGCTTTGTTCTGTTCGACTCCGAGGAAGGCCAGAGCCGCAGCCGTAGCAGTGTGAAACGGCCCCGTAGCTCCTCCGGGCGTTGGCACAACCGAGCCTAACATTGAGAGTCCCATCACAAACACGGCGCCGGTGAACGGCACCTCGGCATACGGGATACCAAACGCTCGCACCACCAGCAAGTGAGCCACGGCTACCATCAACCAGAGCAGGACGGTATAGGAAACGGTAATGCTGAGACTGCGGGCGTCGTGCAATACGGCCAGGCCCTCGGAGATATGCCGAAGCAGGCTCATCGTCGCGCCGCCAAGACGTTTCGGAAGCCGCGCCAGCTTTCGTTCAAGATAATCCAGCGCGCCGCTTCGACCTCGCCTGAAGGCCGACAGCCCGTAGATTCCGGCTGCGGCAACTATCAGCAGTAGCACGCCCGTTATTTTTATCCATCCGAACATTCGCATCGCATCGGCATCTCGGGCTATGTACTCGAAGAAGATCAGGTTGACCGCAAAGAAAATCACAACCATCACCATATCGAACACGCGCTCGATCATCACCGTCGCGTAGCTGGCGGAAGGATGCACTCGCTCCTTTGCCGAAAGGGCCGCGGGTCTGACGATCATCTCGGCCGCGCGGCCAATGAAGAACAGCGCGGTGAAGCCAATCATCGTGGCTCGAAAGAGAGCGCTCAGCGAAGGCCGGGCCATCGGCTTGAGCAGCGTGCGCCATCGTAAAACTCGAACGAAGTAGGTCCCCACCAGCAAGGCCAGGGCAAGACCGAGTTGTCCCCAGTTGGCTTCGCTGACTTCGGCCCAGACCTCTCGCCAGTTCAGCTTATGCACAAACCAATAGACAAACAGTGCGCCGACTAAAAGGCTCAATAGGGTTTTGATTCTTCCGCTCACGGTTTGCCGGTAACCCTCGTGTTATACTCTCTGATGAAATCGAGCGTGGGACCTGAAGCAACTCGACTTCTTTTGAATCCGAAGCGTCAGTCGCTACAGACTGTAGCGAGCGGAGATTCTAGCACAAAATATGGAGGCTCCGCATGACAATCACGGTCTGAAGGCGGAGCGGCTGCGTTCGGGTTGAAACATTTTTCGTCACCCTCTCGTTTAGCGAGTTTGGAAGACTTCACCATAACATCGGGAAGCTAAAAGACTAGCTTGCGAGAAGGCGACAGGTGGGAGCACAACTCGCGTTGACATCGACCGATGCTGAATTGGTTCAGCGTTGCGTGGAAGGCGACCAGCAAGCCTGGGCGGAAATCGTGCGCCAGTACTCGCGAAGAATCTACAATCTCGCGTACCGGTTCACGGCTAGCCACAGCGGCGCTGAAGACCTTACGCAAGAGGTCTTCATTCGAGTCTATCGCTCGTTGAATCAGTACGATCCGACTCTCGGCGATCTGTCGAACTGGCTGATGCGGCTGGCCCGGAATCTGATCATTGATGACTATCGCAAGCGGCAGCGGACGCCAACCGATGCGGGCGACGACCTTGCCGTTCACGAGTACCATCTTCCTTCCGCGACTGATAGCCCGCAGCGCTCGCTGGAACGCCGCGAGAGACGGCTGCAGGTGCTCGCGGCCATAAACAAGCTCTCACACGATTTGCGCGAGTGCGTCATTCTTCGAGACATCGAGGAGTTGACGTACCAGGAGATAGTGGATCTTCTCAAGATCCCTGAAGGCACGGTGAAGAGCCGCATCAACCGAGGCCGAATTGAATTGGCCAAGGTGTTGCGCAGGATGAAGGTGAACCCTGACTGAGACGGCCAGCGATCGGTAGCCCGAAGTCAGAGGCTCGACGATCAGCGCTCGATGGCTGTCGTACTGCGCAAAGCGATTAACTTTCCCGGAAGGCCGATTGTTTGAAGGCCTGAGTGGGTATCGATTTGGGAGGAGCGGAGATTGACTCGGCTCGAGAGTTGTATGCACTGCAACATATTTGAAGAAAAGCTAAGCGATTATTTTGACGGGATTCTTGCTGCGAAGGACGCCTCTCTGTTTCGAGCGCATGCGCTCCAGTGCCGAGCTTGCCGCTCGCTGATGGATGAAGTCAAAGGGACGATTCAGATCTGCGGCGAGCAGGAAAAACTGGACACGCCTTCGATGCTGGAAACGGCTCTGATGGCCATTTCCAGGGAACATGCTGTTCTTGACTGCGATGGATTCGAGACGGTGATAACTGAATTTCTGGACGGCTTTGTTCCAGCACCCACATACCACCGCTTCGAAGAACACGCCGAAGGCTGCGCCAATTGCTCCGTGCTTCTGACGGATGTTGTGTATGCAGTGGCCGCTTGCCATTCGGTTCATACGTTTGAAGAAATCGAGATGCCTCCTTCGCTGGTTGGCAATCTGCTCGCGGTGATGCCCGCTCGCAGGACTCCCTTCGCCCGCCGTGTTGCCGGCCGCTTCGGCGCGCTTGCCGACTTTCTTATCCCAAACCCGGCTCGAACCGCGCGCTGGACGTTTGCGACATCGATTACTCTTGCGGTCGCGATGCTGGCCTTCCTGTTCCTTGGTTTTTCGGATGATGGGACGGTAGCCGGCATCTATCGGCAGGCGCACGTCAAAGCTTCGGAGCTGTATTCGCGGAGCACCGACGTTTACGTCCAGACCGACAAGGCGGTCGCCAGGCTGGAAACCGTCGGGTACCGTATTGGAGAGTTGTGGGATACGCTTGGCGGAGAAGCTGACTCGCGAGGCCAGGTCAACCAACCGTCGCGACACGATCCGAATTCCAACAAGCGGAACGAGCCAGGCGAGAGGAATTAGTCGTGCAGTTTGCTTACGGGCTTCTTGTGTGGATTTAGAGAACCGCGACTGGAAGCAAATCGTTTGAGAGATTGGAGGCGGATCAAAAAGGTTTCCGATCTCAACAGGTTTCAAATATGTATTGCTCATATCACACGGCAAGTGCTGCGCGAGTGCAGTGTTCGAGTTGTTCGCGGGCCCTCTGCTCCGCCTGCGATCATCGGATAAAGGGATATCCATACTGCCAGGATTGCATAGTCCTTGGCGTGCAGGGCCTTTCGCGCAATCGTTACTCGCCCAAGCCGCGAGGCAGCGCGAGGTTCGCGGCGTTGCTTGCTCTGCTACCGGGTATGGGCGCGGTTTACAATCGCCAAAACATAAAAGGCATAGTTCATTTTGCGACAATCGTCAGCCTGTTTCAGCTAACCGGGATTCGATTCGCATCGGCAATCTTCGCGCTCGGCGGGCTGAGCTTCTATGTATACTCAATCGTTGACGCCTATCGAACCGCTCAGTTGATTGCCGACGGAGAAGACCCCGCGGTCGATGAAGCACGGTTCAAACGCTCGTTGATCAAGCGAGCGCCGGTGATCGGAGTCGTATTGTTAATCGCCGGTCTGCTTCTCGTTATTCAGATCGCGCGTCCTTTCCCTCTCGTTACGTTTGCGCGACTTCTCCCGGTTGCTTTCATAATTCTGGGAGGCTATCTCTTGACGCGATATTTCAAGCGGCCGAGCGAAGAGAGCTACCAACAAGGCCCGACATCTCCGCCGTATTCTCTGGTACCGGGCGACTTCAGCAACAGATCTGAACACAGTACTCGCGAGCGCAGCAGACCGCATTCGGCCGGTCGAAGGTAGAGCGAAGATGGCTTCATCTCGCAAACACCGAAGGGGAACGTTGCTGCTGGGGCTGCTCTTGCTCGCCGCGGGACTCGTTCTTGTTTTGGCGCCGGCCGGTTCAGGCATCGCCGGATGGCTGATCGCGTTATGGCCGGTGTTCCTGATTTGCGCGGGAGTCGTGCGCGTAATGGGGTTCGCGGTCGAGCGCAAACCGCGCTCGCCTCTGGTCGGAACGCTCCTGATAATTGTCGGCGTTCTTTTCCTGGCAGCGCGCTTCCAACCCGGCCTGAATGCGCTGCAGGTCTACGGCCGATTCTGGGTCTTGCTCCTTGTTGTTTATGCAAGCGTCGAACTGGTTCGCTTCTATTCGCATCGCCACACCGAAGGACCGCCTCCCCGCGTATTCACTCCAATGCGAGTCGTGGTTCTGTTGTTGATCGTGTTGACCGGCGTCCTGGCGAACCACGCCGCGAGCAATCCCTCAGTTCTTTCGGCGCTGCGACTGCCCGGCTTTCTCAGCGGCCTGCGAGACTCGGTTGTGGGCGAGGCTTATGCATTCACTGATCAGCAGGTCGTGAACGCGGATATTCGCCGCGGAATGAAGGTCACCATCAACAACAGCTACGGCAATGTGAAAGTAACCGGCGGGGGTTCGGCGCTCAAAGCCACGCTGGTGAAGGGAGTCCGGGGTTGGAGTCAGGATGACGCCCGCAAGATCGCCGATCGCATTCGGTTGCTCGTCGAACAAGGTGACGATGAGTTGAAGATAACTACTAATCGAGATCAGGTCGATGGACAGTTCACAACGGATATTCAAGTGGATCTGCCTTCTTACGCCAGCGTCTCGATAACCGACAGCTACGGATCGATCACCGCAACGGGAATGCTGGAAGGCCTGACGGCGAAGGCAAGTTATGGCCAGGCAGACCTGAAGGGAATCAAAGGAGACGTGGATCTCGCGCTCAATTATTACTGTGACATCTCCGCCGCGAACATCGATGGCGACTTGACGGTGACCGGAGCGAGAAACGCGACAATTTCAAACCTCGCTGGAGCGCTAAGCTTAAGCGGAAGGAACGGAGCCATCGATCTGCGAGAAATCTCCGGCGAAGTGCACGTGGATGCGCCCCTTTCTCGAATTACAGCGCAGGGTATCGATGAGGCTGCGGAGTTCAAGACCGAGCATGCGTCGGTGGACATATCCAGAGCCGGGGACGTAACTGTCAATGCGCCGCACTGCGACGTTCACGCGAAAAACATCAGCGGAGATTTGCGTATACTGTCGTCGAATAGCACCGTTCAGATGGCCTCAATTACAGGTGACGTCGAGGTCGACGCCGAGCAGTGCTCCGTAAGCGCTGAGGATGTTCACGGCGCAGTCGGGATCAAGACATCTCACGGCAACGTAGCGGTGAAGAACTTCTACGAAGGTGTCCGAGTCGAGACCAGCTATCGTGACGTAACGCTGCAGGCTGCGGGCGATCCTGCAGGCGATATCGTGGTGCTGAACAATCACGGCCAGATCAAGCTCGTGCTTCCTCAGTCCAGCCAGTTTCGACTCGACGCCCAAAGCGCAAGCGGTCAGATTCAGCCGATCGGGTTCATTGAGCTTGGAGAACGAGTGCGTGACAGCCTGATCGCGGCCCTGGGATCCGAAGGCCCGTCTATCAAGCTTCGGACCTCTTACAAGAACATAATCATTCAGGCGAGCGCGGCTCGCCAGGGACAGGCAACCTCTCTCGCCAACTGAGGCGAGACGGACCGTCCGACAAGCTTCAGCTTGTCGCAGGATCGACGGTCGCGATACCCCGACAAACTTCAAAGTTTGTCGGACCACGTTAACAGGAGGTGAGTTATGGGATTTCTACGGTTCGTACTTGGAATGGTGGCCTTCGTCATAGCAATCAAGCTGGTTGCCATTCTGCTCGCCATAATCGGGTTCGCTTTTAAGCTACTCTGGATCGCGATTGTGCTCGGAGTATTCGTGCTCGTGGCGTGGCTGATCTACAGGATGATATCACCGCGCAGCGCACAACAAGCATAGTAGCAGCGAGGCCAGTGTGAGGAGCAGAGGTGCGCGGGAGCGGGCGCCGTAGTTGTGCGCCCTCTGCCCCGTAGTCACCCACTGAGCCAGGCAATGGTTCAGTCTGACTCTTTTCTTTTACTGAGGGATGAATTAACCGCTGATTATCGCTGACTTCGTTTCGCTGATCCGCGCAGATCAGCGTACCGAAGGCGGCGCAAATCAGCGGTTAATTGTGTTAGCGCGACAGACCGGTCCAATCTCCTCTGAGCCAAGTTGTTGCAAATTTGATAAATCGCATACGGCCCAGCCTGGCACGGTTGCTATCGCGTCTACCCTATGATAATCTCCGCGTTCGCTTGAGCAAATGACTCCCTGTAAAGAACGGATTCTCATAATAATGGCTTGAGCATAGCTCTGGGAATGATCAGAGCGAACACGCCGCACAGAGTTTCTGAGGAGCGCGAATGCCGAAAGACAACCGCATTTATACTGTCCTAATCTCTCCAAGCCGCACATCGAAAGTCAGACAACTCAGCATTCACCGCAACATAATCAGGGGAGGTGTCACCTTCTTTGTCGTAGCTCTCTTGCTGGTTACTTATGGCGTGGCAAGACTCGGACAGCACGAAGCACTCAACCTCAGATATCTTTCCGTTAAGGCGGAAAACGAGAGCCTTAAACAGACCAACGACGCCTACCAGAACTCTTACGCGAAACTGAAGGGCCAGATCTCCTACATCGAGGATATGTCCAAGGAATTGGCTCGGAGCGCGAAGATGCAGCATTCGCCCGAGACTGACGATTTGGTCGGCATCGGAGGGCCCGAGACGGTCGTTGCTCTCGACAAAGCAGCCGATCACCTCGAACGCGAAGTTCGTCACATCAGCGACCGGTTGCATTCCGACGTGCTGCGATTGGCCTCGATCCCCAGAGGGCTGCCCGTGAACGGATACATAACCGACGGTTTCGGGATGCGTCGTAATCCGTTCAACGGCGAAGGCCGGGAAGTGCACGAGGGACTCGACATCGCTGTGGACTTCGGCACCCCGGTGGCTGCCACCGCTGACGGATTGGTGATCTACGCTGCTCCACACGCGGGCTACGGCAACCTGGTCATCGTCTATCACAGCAACGGGATCACATCACGCTACGGACATCTGTCGCGGATTGCAGTTGAAGCGGGCGAGCGCGTGAAGCGCGGCGATCAGGTAGGGAACGTCGGGAGCACTGGTCGCTCGACCGGCCCGCACGTTCATTACGAAATAAGAGAAAATGATCAGTCTGTTGACCCGCTTCGATACGCCGGCCAGACCAATCCTTAAGAGTTCAGTCTTAAGAGAACAGATCAGTAAGACTGGAAATATCAAACACCCCAAGCGATGCGGAAGAATGGCCTTGAGCCGTATGACGAATCAGCTCGTCTACTTTGCGCCTCACTTCGCTGGTCTCGCCGCCGTCGGTGACTTCTGTAACTCTCCTGAGATCCGCCTCGCGCGCCTTTATGTAATCGTCAGGCAATCGCCGCCCGCAATAGTTGCAGGCGGGGCTCGCCAGGGCCACCAGCCTCCGATGGCAGAACGGGCACGAGCGGAAGTCAGGTAGCTTGGACTGATCCTGGATCACCGGTGCGCCGCAGTTCCCGCACTTCTTTTCCGCTTCACCGATCGAACCACCGCAGTAGTCGCAAGTCAAAAGCATGGTCTTCCTACTTTTTTGGGTCTGGAAGCAGGTTGATTGGATCACCTGTTGATGAGGGCAGAATCCGCTCACGATACTACTCGAACCTTGATAGTGCGACAATACTTTTGATCCTTCGCGTGCTTTGCGGTCCTTTGCGCCTTTGCGCTGTGTATTGCCTTTGCGCTGTGTATTGTCTTTTCGTTGTGTATTGAAGGAGTAAGACTCAAGACCCAGCGCAAAGACGCAAAGGACCGCAAAGCCCGCGAAGCTTATTAAGCAACGCAGAATCCGAACACCACTTTGCTTGACACTAAATTTCAGCGGGCGATAAGATGCCTAGTCTTAAGCACCGGCAGATTTTTGAGCGGTGTGCGCCGTCGCAGCGTGTCGAGAGGAGACGCCCGGACCTAAAAATGGTCAACTACGTTCCCGTCCTTTTGATCCTGATCATCGCAACTGGAATGGCCGCAGTCATTATCGTTCTCTCGCGGTTTGCGGTAAAGAACCGCCCGACGCGCGAGAAACTGATGCCGTACGAGTGCGGCGTCGAACCTGTCGGAACTTCGCGCGAGCGCCAGTCAGTCAAGTTCTACCTGGTGGCGATGGCCTTCCTGCTATTTGATATCGAAGCAGTGTTTCTCGTCCCCTGGGCCGTCGTCTTCCGAGACATAGTGAAATCCGAACTCTACGGCTCGCTCAAGTACGTCTTCTACGGTGAGATGATGGTGTTCATGGTCGTGCTATTTGTGGGACTCGCGTATGTGTGGCGCAAAGGGATCCTCGAGTGGAACCGGTGAAGTCTTCTTAGCTTCCATACTTTCTTATGACCAACCTCCTGCTTGAGTGGGTAATCAAGACAATCGTAATACTTTTGATACTGGTCACCGCGGTTGCTTACGTGACGCTGATGGAACGCAAGGTCATGGCGTTCATTCAAATGCGTGTCGGCCCGAATCGTGTGGGTCTGGGCAAGTTTCATCTGTGGGGATTGATGCAGCCTCTGGCGGATGGACTTAAGATGATCTTCAAGGAAGACATTATTCCGCTTCAGGCGAACCGGTTCCTCTACATCGTCGCTCCGGCGCTGTCGTTAATCCCCGCGCTGATGACCTTCATCGTAATTCCGTATGGAGACAAGATCACAATCTTCGGGCGCACGATCGAAATGCACGTCACCCACATGAACGTAGGGTTGCTGTACGTACTCGCGCTCACTTCCGTGGGTGTTTATGGGATCGTGCTCGCCGGTTGGTCGTCCAACAACAAGTACTCGCTGCTGGGCGGACTGAGATCAAGCGCTCAGATGATCAGTTACGAACTCGCGCTCGGACTTTCCATCGTGAGCGTCTTGCTCTACACGGGTTCACTCGATCTGGTCGAGATAGTCGATGCGCAGGCCGGTTTCCACGGGTTGGGCTGGAACTTCTTTCGATATCCATTGTTGATACTGGTTTTCGTCATCTTCTACATCGCATCGCTTGCGGAAACGAACCGCACGCCTTTTGACTTGCCCGAAGCGGATTCGGAGCTCGTTGCCGGCTATCATACCGAATACTCCTCAATGAAGTTCGTGATGTTTCAAATGGCGGAGTATTTGAATCTCATCACCGCTTCTTCGATGGCCACCACGCTGTTCTTTGGGGGATGGAACGGACCGTTTGCCGGAAGGCTGCCGCTGCTTGGACCGGTGTATTTCACGCTCAAGGTGTTGGGGCTGATTTTCCTGGCCATGTGGATTCGTTACACCGTGCCGCGATTCCGCTACGATCAACTGATGCGATTTGGTTGGAAGTTTTTGCTGCCGGCCTCGATCGTCAACGTCATCATTTCATCAACGTTGATTCTATTCTGGCGCTGAATCTATGACACTCGAAAAGGCATTGTTCATTGTCTTCGCCGTGATCGCGATCGCCAGCGCGTTGAACATTCTTCTCCAGCGCAACCCTATGTATGGCGCTCTCTCGCTGATTGGAACTTTGCTCTCACTTTCGGCGCTCTATTTGACCGTCCGCGCGCAGTTCATCGCGGCGATTCAAATCGTCGTGTACGCAGGCGCGATAATGGTGCTCTTCATATTCGTAGTAATGCTTTTGAACGTGCCTAAAGAGCAGCCTCAGATCGAGAAGCAAAAGGGGCTGCGTTATCTGGCGATTCCGTTCGCCGGGGCGATGATTGCCGAAATGTTCTTCGTGCTTAGAAGCGTGCCGCCGCGCGCGCTGCCGGCTGTCACATCAGCGATTGCGGACCAGGCAGTCGGCACAACCTGGAGCATTGGCGTCGGATTGTTCACGGGCTACCTGCTTCCTTTTGAGGTAACCTCCGTGCTGATTCTAATGGCGGTTGTTGGAGCGATGGTGTTGGCGAGACGCGAAGGAGATTAGGAATTGCGGATTGCGGATTGTGGATTGCGGAACAAGCAATCCACAATCCGCAATCCGCAATCCGCAATTAGATATGGTTCCACTGTCCTGGTATCTGGCAGTCTCGGCTCTGCTGTTTACTATCGGAGCCGTAGGGGTCTTCATCAAGCGTAACGCGATCACGATATTCCTGTGCATCGAGTTGATGCTGAACGCGGTCAACCTGAGTTTTGTTTCGCTGTCCGGGTTCTTCGGCGACGTGGGCGGCCAACTGTTCGTCTTCATTGTAATGACCGTTGCCGCCGCGGAAGCGGCGGTTGGACTCGCAATCATCATCTCGGTCTTCCGCAACCGGGAGTCTCTCAACGTAGACGAGGTAGATACGCTCAAGTTGTAACCGTGAAAGGAAACCGGGCCGCTTGAAACACCCGTTTGCAAACATCATTCTCGCGCCGCTTGTCGGCGCAGCCGTGTTGGGACTCTTCGGTAAGCGAATGAGCGAGCGCGTGATTGGATGGATCGCGTGCTCGACGGTCGCGATCTCGACCATCCTTTCCTTCTATCTGTTTTTTCAGCATCGCGCTGAGCTCGAAGCGGGCGAAAAGCTTCACGAATACCTGTTCACCTGGATCAGCGTCGGGTCCTTCAATGCCAGCGCGTCCCTGCTGCTCGACTCACTGTCGGCGATCTACATTCTGTTTATCACCTTCGTGGCCTTCTGGATTCATGTCTTCGCTACCGGCTACATGAAAGGTGATAAAGGCTACTGGCGTTTCTTCGCGTACATGAATCTGTTCATGTTCTCGATGTTGACGCTGGTGCTCGCGGATAATTTCGTGCTGATGTTTGTAGGTTGGGAAGGAGTGGGGCTGTGCTCCTACCTGTTAATCGGCTATTACTTCACAAAAGATTTCGCGAATGACGCCGCAAAGAAAGCGTTCGTCGTAAACCGCATAGGTGACTTCGGCTTCGCGCTTGGAGTGTTTCTGCTCTTTTCAAAAGCCGGGACCGTCTTTTACTTCAGTGATACCACGCGGGGGATTCATGGTGCGTTCGACTGGGCAATGACGCAATCGCCGGATCCGCTTACGTGGTCGGCAATCTTCGCGGGAGGCATGACTTCGATAGCTGTGCTTTTGTTTGTAGGTGCGACAGGCAAGAGCGCGCAGTTGCCGCTCTACGTATGGCTGCCCGATGCGATGGCGGGTCCAACGCCGGTAAGCGCCTTGATTCATGCCGCGACGATGGTGACCGCGGGCGTGTACATGGTTTCGCGCGCGAGCTCGATCTACGTTCACGCGCCCACGGCGATGATGATCGTGGCCATCGTCGGGGCAGCGACCGCGTTGTTCGCGGCGACAATTGGACTCGCGCAATGGGATATCAAGAAGGTGCTCGCGTATTCGACGATCTCACAGCTCGGCTACATGTTCCTGGCTTGTGGCGTTGGAGCGTTTGGCGCCGGCATCTTTCACGTTTTCACTCACGCGTTCTTCAAAGCCTTGCTCTTCCTCGGCTCAGGGTCGGTGATTCTCGGCATGCATCACGAGCAGGACATGAGACGAATGGGCGGCTTGAAGAAGTACCTGCCGATCACTTTTGCAACTATGTGTGCCGGATGGTTGGCGATCTCCGGCTTCCCATTATTCTCGGGCTTCTTCAGCAAGGATGAGATCCTGTATCGCTCGTTTATCGCGAGCGGGCTGCCGGATTCGTGGGCACGTATCCTGTGGTTTGTGGGCGCAGTAACGGCGCTGGTTACTGCCGTCTACATGACTCGGCTAATGGTGCTGACATTCTGGGGAAGTGAAAGATTCAGGGCCTCAGAACCGGCTCCGGAAGCCCATTCCGTGGCAGACGCGCACCGCTCGGGTCCGCCGCGCGAATCGCCTCGTTCGATGGTTTTGCCGCTGGTGGTGCTTGCGGCAGGAGCAGTCTTCGCGGGATATCTCGGCGTATCGGAGGGTCTGTCGGGCGGTAAGCTGCCCAACTACTTTGAACGTTTGCTTGAACCGTCGATCGCGACTGCACGCGATCGAACATGGCGGAACGATCACTTGTCGGAGCCTCCAACAATCAAGGAGCGTGCTCAACATACGCCCGAGGGCACGCCGCTCCGGAGCGCAGCCGAACGAACAGATCAGCCGCGCGAAGATCACGGACTCGAGCTGACGCTTACTGGAGTTTCAATCGTGATTGCGCTTGGTGGACTCGGCATCGGATGGTGGTGGTTTAGTCGCAAGCCGCTCTGGGAGCCGCCTCGCTTACTCGAAGAGAAATACTACGTCGATGAATTATATGACGCGACTATCGTGCAGCCGATCAAGCAGGGCTCGACCAGCGTCTTGTGGAAAGTCATCGACGTTCACATCATCGACGGAGCGGTGAACGGGGCGGGACATCTCGCAAGCATGGTGGGTGGCGTCTTGCGCTACGTTCAGTCTGGTCTGGCTCGAAGTTACGTCGCAGTTCTGGTTTTGGGAGCGCTGTTGATCATCGGTTACTTTGTAATGAAGTAGAGATTTCATGTAGGGGCGGCCCTCCGTGGCCGCCCCTCATTCACCCAACGCTGAGGCACGGAATCAGGGAAGCGAGGGGCGGCCACGGAGGGCCGCCCGTACAGGTCGAGATGGGGATCTTAACAATCATCACTTTGCTGCCGCTTGTGGGAGCAGTCGCGTTGTTCATCGTTGGACGCGGCGAGAGACCCAACGAGGCGGCACTCAAGTGGACCGCGCTGTTGTTTTCTGTCGTTACCTTTATTACTTCATTGGCGCTTCCGATCGGATTCACAAAAGACGGCGGACTCCAGTTTGAAACCAACGTCGAATGGATCAACGCGTTCAATCTCGGCGTGCGCTATCACGTCGCCATCGATGGCCTCAGCCTGTGGCTGGTGATCCTCACCACTCTCCTGGTTCCGCTCGCTCTTATCTCATCCTGGAATTCAATTCACAAGCGCCTGCGTGAGTTTCTCGTCGCAATACTCGCGCTGGAAACAGGAATGCTCGGCGTGTTCGTCGCGATGGACATGTTCCTTTTCTACCTGTTCTGGGAAGTGATGCTGGTGCCGATGTACTTGTTGATTGGAGTCTGGGGCGGCGAGCGGCGAATTTACGCGGCAATAAAGTTCGTGATTTACACCGTAGTCGGTTCGCTGCTGATGCTCGCCGGAATCATCGCGCTGTATTATCTGCACGGCGCGGCCACGCTCAACTACACCTTCGACATAGCGACAATCACAAACGATGTAAGAACCGGCGCGTTGATCCTGGATGGGACAACACAGAGCTGGTTGTTCTGGGCTTTTGCGCTCGCGTTCCTGATAAAGGTCCCTCTCTTCCCGTTTCACACCTGGCTGCCCGACGCTCACGTTGAAGCGCCGACCGCCGGCTCGGTGCTGCTCGCCGGCGTGCTGCTGAAGATGGGCACTTACGGTTTGATGCGCTTCAACCTGCCGATCTTTCCGGATGCTTCGCATCAATGGTCCACGCTGATCGCGTCACTCGCCGTAGTCGGAATCATCTACGGCGCGCTGGTGGCGATGGTGCAGCCTGATTTGAAGAAGCTAGTCGCGTACTCGTCGGTGAGCCATCTCGGGTTCGTCGTGCTCGGCATCTTCTCTTTTACGGATCAGGGAATGCAGGGCGCGCTGTATCAGATGCTCAATCACGGAGTTTCCACCGGCGCGCTGTTTATCATAGTCGGCATGATTTACGACAGACGGCACACACGGTTGATTGCCGAGTTCGGCGGGCTTGCGAACGTGATGCCCGCGTTTTCAACCTTTTTCATGATCGTGACTCTGTCATCAATCGCGCTTCCGCTGTTGAATGGTTTCGTGGGCGAGTTCCTCATTCTGATAGGTACGTATACCTCGACGCTTCTGCCGCAAGCTCACTTGTTCGCATCGATTGCCGCGCTTGGGATGATCCTCTCCGCGGTTTATATGTTGTGGATGTATCAACGAGTAGTCTTCGGCGAGGTGCGCAATCCCGAGAACCTGAAGCTTGCCGATCTGAACTTCAGAGAGAAGCTCGTGCTCGCTCCCATCGCCGCGCTCGTCCTGGTTATGGGCATTTATCCGAGTGTGTTCCTTTCGCGAAGCAATCAGGCAATCCAAACGATCAAGGCTCGACTAACCCCTGTCCCTGAAGTCAGCGTAAGCGCCGAGGCGGTCAGCAAAGAACGTCAAGAAGAACGTTAATTAAATGGAAAAGATCGGCATCAACTATCACGCGATTCTGCCCGAGACAATCACTGCGTCCGTGGCGGTGCTCATCATGGTCATCGACGCCGTAGCTCGTAATATCGAGCGCCGCGTCGCGGGCGCGGTATCACTGCTCGGTTTGATAGCGGCGGCAATCGCGGTTGTCACTCTCTGGGGCCGCAGCGGCGAGACATCCTTCGGCGGCATGATCATTACAGATGACTTTCGCCTGTTCTTTGCGATGATCTTTTTGATTGTGACATTCCTGACGGTGCTGATCTCGCTTCGATGGGTTGAAGACGAAGCGCTGCCGATCGGAGAGTACTTCGCGCTGTTGATGTTTGCGACCACGGGCATGCTCTTCATGTCGGCCGCGAACGATCTGGTGATGATCTTTCTCGGGCTGGAGATCACTTCGATATCGACCTACGTGCTTTGCGGTTATCGCCGGAAGGACCTGCGCTCGAATGAGTCGGCGATGAAGTACTTCATACTCGGCTCGTTCTCGACCGCCTTCCTGCTCTACGGGATCGCCTTCGTTTACGGAGCTACGTTCAAAGCGGGTGCGAGCCCGGTCGCGACCACGAATCTCCAGTTGATCCGAGAACGGATCTCATCTCCCGACCAGCTTTTCTCGCAGCCGATGCTGTTGGCGGGGGCCGCGATGATGATCGTAGGATTCGGATTCAAGGTCGCTACGGCTCCGTTCCACGTATGGTCGCCCGACGTTTATGAAGGAGCGCCCACGCCGGTCACCGCGTTTCTGTCAACCGGATCGAAAGCCGCGGCATTCGCTTCCTTCTCTCGCGTATTTATTCTTACCTTTGCCGCTACGTCGTTTGCTTCAAGCACCGGGGCGCTCCACACATTGCAGTCAGCCACTACCGGCGCGCTGGTGATAATGGCGATACTGACGATGACCATCGGCAACCTGGCCGCGATCGTTCAGAGCAACATAAAACGTATGCTGGCTTACTCTTCGATTGCGCACGCGGGATACGC
>Ga0134124_10000431_pt1 | contig 35457 bp, 33 predicted proteins | sample KB304_FD_96880 | JGI IMG/M metagenome (GOLD analysis project Ga0134124, IMG submission 96880) | Terrestrial soil microbial communities without Nitrogen fertilizer from Kellogg Biological Station, Michigan, USA - KB3-0-4 | ecosystem: Environmental > Terrestrial > Soil > Unclassified ... | reverse complement strand
TCATACCGCGGGCCTGCCACAGTCCACACAACCAGCTCCATATCCGATCCATGCGGGGGCCTGTCCCACCGTTCTCGAACGCATACAGGTCTTCACCCAGATTCTTTCTGTGTCGATACCAAAGGAAATTGGTTAGGTTTTGCGCGGCTTCCATCCATAAGGCCAATCCCTCTTCATACTCGGCTATCAGCTCTCGGCTTCCGGGCTGCCCTGGGTTCGGCCACCTCCATCGGGGTATCGCTTCCCTATAACCTGTCCGCTGGTTTCTCTGCCCAATCCTGAATGTCGCGGGATTGCTCGCAGGATCGTTCTCGGGCTGCTCCCTTAGGAAGGGATGGACTGCCTGGCCTTTCACAGGTTCGCCACAAAACTCGAATGACGCTGACGGTTGAACGCTGGCTATTTCCGGTTCTGCGGCGGTTTCTGCCTCGCCCTCTAGTGCCGCCAGTCGGGCCTTCAACTCCTCAATGCTTTCGATTTCTCTCACTGGTCCTCCCAGTTCACTTAGTGAACAGACTCTCTGAGGTGCGGCACCCGGCACCCGGTTTAAAAGATACGGATATCCGGTGTGTCGGGTATGGCAATCTATCCGGGCCCGGCGCTCAATCAGTCATGCTAGACCTAGACAACGACTTCTTGGTTTACGGGGCCTTATTCGCCTTACTGGGTTTGGTCTTTATGTTCCACCGGACCTTTTCCAACTATTTCAGCAAGAGGGAACACCGCGAGTAGCTGTTCACTAAGTGAACTAGGTCTAGCTAGTACATAAGCTTTATTGATTGGGATACCGTTCGACGCCAACATGCGGGTGAATGAACAAGAAGCCCGACCAGCAAACGCCGAAACCGCCAGAAATCGAGCCCACGGAGCCTAACGTCGAAGAATATGTACGTGACGAAGTTGGGCGACTCCTCAGGAAATACAAACGCCATAAACGACGGAAATTGAAACGCCGCTCGAAGCCTGCTCGACCATAATCCAGTTCACTTAGTGAACTACGTTCGGTTGTTCGGAGGATGGCCCTGGCCGCGATTGCGGGGCTTCAGGAGCCATTAAAGGTGCGGATCGGTGAATAGCTATGCACTAGTCAGAACAAACGCTTTTCGGTCACAGTGGAGGTGATGCCGGGGCTTTGTGCACGCCATCGCTTGCAACTACTTCCCTCAGCGGATCAGACCATCTGATCTGCAACTGTGAGCCGTATGTACCACCTGCTAGAGCAGTCACTCCTCGTTGTAACAGCCGCACACACCCTCGCCTGCGTTATCCTCGTATCGGGATGGAGTCTCTACCATCTCTGGAAACGTTTGTTCGGGAATGTTAACGGCTGAGTAGGACGGGCGGTTCGGTGCTCATAACATCGGGCCGCCTTATTTATGATTCCACATCGTTCTAGCGAGTCCGTTGCTGCAGATATGGCATTTCGGATCACCACATGGCTGCTGGCGACCATTCGGGTCTGACGGGATGGTTTCAGGGTAGAGCATTGCCAGCATTTCGCGGGCTTGGGGCCTCTGATCTTGGTTAGCATTTGGGTCGGCGGCTCTTGCCTGTAGCGTTTCCTTGATTACATCGGTGTGTTCGGCCGTTGAGTTTGGATCAGCCTGTACCTCGTCCAATCCCAGCCGACCAAGTCCGACTTTGTCTTCCAGGGATAACTTTCCGCCTAGCACTACCTCACTCCTTCCATTTCTTTCGTTAAAGCCTCACAAATCAACTCGCTTTTTTCGGCTTCGAGAAGTTCAATCGTTTCCTGCAGCCCTCGGCTCAGCAGACCCAATTCCGGATGGTTGTCGTCTGGCAATTCGCCACAAAACTGCATGTCTCTTTTGATTTGGCACTGCCTCTCAGTCAACAGCGCGATAAAAGCTCGGTCTTCCATTGAGTTTCCTTTCGTTGGTTTAGGAAAAGGGCGCCGGCACCCGCCAGGGTTAGCGCCCCTCCCGACCCTCGTGGCTAATCGAGGGAAGTTTGTTAGTTCGCTTAGTGAACTGCGGTTCAGACGCAGTCGCAACCAGTCTGACCACATCTGCCACATTGATGGGCTGCTGCTAGTGCGGCCAGCGCCGCGGCTTGTCGTTCCCGTAGCTTTGGAAGGGTTACTTCGTTGAAGTGACGTTCGAGTTCTTCCGCGATCGAGGCTTTTGGGTCATACCAAATATCGAATTCGCGGAGGAGCGCACCAAACGGGTCCCTTAAATTTTCAAATCCTTCCGTCCGTTCCTCATGCCATCTCTCGATACTTCCGCAAACCGCTTCCGGCTTTCGGCCATCGAACAACGATCGAATTTCTTTCCGCCGGTGCCTTACGCTTTGCCTCAAGTTTCTCCTAAAAAATCTCACCACCCATGCTTCCGGTTGGAGGGCAGGTTTGCCGGGCAGGTCAGAGGGCAGGTAGGGTCCAACCATGGTTGGACTTCGAGAATCGAATGTTGGACTCTCAGGATTGAATGTTGGACTCCCACACTCCAATGTTGGACTCCCAGAATCGAATGTTGGACTCTGAGAATCGTGCGCTTCCGTCGTTTTTAGCCGTCGGACGGCAGGTCCATGCTGCCCTTTGCGGCCGGTTCGTTCCATCAATCCAAGAGCAGTCAGCTCGTCTAGCGTGTAGCAGACCTTGCTGCGACTCCAGCCTGTGCTTTTAATTAGCGTAGGTATGCTAGGCCAAATGTTCGTCCCGTCAGCGTTTGCAAAGCTCGCCAACTCCTTGAAAAGCGCGCTGCGATTGAATGCAGACGCCTTCCACTTACGACCGTCCTCGGGCAACCGGAATTTTTCCAATGGAATTTTGAAGGATTGGAAAAGGCAGTTCTTGAATTCTGTCTTAGTTGCGGCCATCGGACGCTCCCGACACTTCAGGAGCGTCTAGAATTTTGATGTTGGTAGCGAGACGGCTTTTGTTACCTGGGTGCTCGACAGGGGTAAATTCTATTTCCTGCCCACGGAGCAAACGCCGAATGCCCGTTGGTAGATGACTCCAGTGAACGAACACATCGTCACTATCATCCGCGGGGATGGCGAATCCAAACCCGGAGTCTCGCTTCCAATAAGAAATCTTTCCTGTCATAGCTTTGTTCCTGTTTTGAAGATGTATTTGCCTTTTACTGCTGTCGCGCTGCTCCGAAAGCCCAGAAGGATGGTTCACTGAGCTCACCTGCAAGCTTCCGCAACTCCACCGAATCGTGCGCCTCCCGATACGCTCGCTCCAGTAGCTCGGGAGAGTCCAGCGTGATTCGGAAGGGGCTGTACGTATTCCAGACAAATTCGATCTTCTCTACGGCCGATTCAATCGCCTCGATTCGTTCCGGCGACAGCGGGCGATTTCGAACGTAGTCTGAAATCCTGCTCGGGTCCAATTCGACGGCCGCGGCTAACGTGATTTTGGGAATTTGAAGTCGATTGATTGTTTCTATCGTTTTGGTTCTGCTTTCAGGCATTTACGACCTCGGCGCAGAAAGGTTCCTGCGCGATTTGGGTTTTAAAAAACTCCGATGCGTCCATTGCATCGGCGATAGGCAGGGTGATGGATTTTTCAGACTTGCGGGGTCTACCTCGCTTACGCTTAACTTTTGGGACCGATTTCGATTCTTTGCGCGGTCGCCCACGATTTTCGTATTGAACCGGAGTAGGACCAAAATCTGTAAATATTGCTCGGCCTTCGAATGGATCATCTTTGGCAACTGAAAGCTTCAATTCCACAGCCTTTGACACCAAGCCGATAGCAATAGGCGTAGCACCAAGGCTCTCGACTTTGCCGATTGCCTCGGAGTGCCGAAGTGTTTGAATAAGCGTACTTGAAACCTGCGAGTCAAAGAGCTGTAGCCATGCTTCCGTCGTTACCCGCCGATACTCTTCGACAAAGAACGATGTCTCTTCGTCTCCGTATGCAAGCGCAAGGATGTCTCCTTCCCGAATGACGTGAGGGAGCGTCCATTTTTTCGGAGATGGCCTGGAAGATTCAACTGGTTCTGAGGCGGGCCTACCGTGCGCTGTGAAATCCTGGGCGGATTTCCGAATGGTCGTCAACAAGCTCTTGACTGCATCCAGTGACAAGCCGAAATCGTTTGCTAGTTCGCGGCGGGATTGGCCTCCGCGCCAGTAAATCTCAATGGCGCGACGCCACATCCAGACCTTTGTTTTTGGAAGGCAAACGGCCGTATCGGTTAAAAAAGCGCTACAAAAATCGTCATCAAACGCCCAACTGTCATAGCCTCGCCGGTCAGTCGGAGACGTTATTTTAAGTTGGGCTAAATCTTCTGTTGCAAGTCGCATCTCATCTCATGTCCCTGTTTCGGAAATAAAGGGAGGGGCGAGTCTTTGAAAACCCGCCCCTGAGATGCCTTGCGGCGAACCTGCGGTTGATGAGGCCACAGGGAACTTATGCATAGTTGAAAGATTGGTTGGCAACGGCATCTCAAATCCCTTTTCTTACCCGGACATCACTCCGAGCGTCGTTCACTTAGTGGACTGCTGTGAAAATCAATAAAGAATTAAGGTCACCTCTAATGGAAGCCCCACACTTCACCCTGGGTGAGCGGCGACAAAAAGATTAAAAAATTCAGTACTCTTCCCTACTTACGGGAGCAACTTCACCCTACCCCTCAGCGGACCGGAGTTCACTAAGTGAACTGTGGTCTCTTTTGGGTCGAGGTCGCTGGGTGCTCTATGTACTCCCCGTTGATGAAAATCGTGTCGTCAGCCATTTTCCGAATACTCCTGAAACGCGGTTCGGAGTAAGCAATTACCTGCATAGTTTCCGGAGCATATCGACGGACGTAGCCGCCGTAGTGATTGAAAAAGAGTGCTTTGGCGAGTGGCAGCGCCTCCTCCTCAGTTTCGGCCCTAACGACGATCTCGTGATCGGTTCGATTTGGATCGTTTCTCCGTCCAAGGCCGTCGAATATCGCCAGGAATAGGTGTTTCATGACATTCTCCTTGGTAGCGGCTTTCAGACACACCCCTAGAGTCTCTGGAAAAACAAACTCACATTTTGTTCAGGAAAGCTCGAACCGCAGAAAGCGGTATCCGAGATTTGCCGGACAGGTGTCTTGCTAGTCCGACTGGTCGGCAATCACGCTTTCGGTTTCCCTACGTCGCACCATCTGCCATTTCAGCGGTGCCCGAAAGCGCTACTCGGCTCACATTGGGCTGAGCCTTACGCTGCCCACAACTGCTTTAAGAAACCGTGGCGGGGAGCAACACGATTTTCCAACATGAGAAATTGTACCCATTACGAGCCCATTTGCAACAACAAAAAAGTACTATACAGGTACTAAACAAAGCTATTCACTAAGTGAACTAAAGTTGTTATGAATCCGCAGCAGATTCAGAACAAAAATCGCAAATCTAGGAAAATATTGGATTTGATCGTCAGAATCGGGCTTAGGGTTCATTTAGGGTGAGAGAGTTGTGATAATTCCGCCTCGACAAGAATGAGTATTTATGTCAACTGTTGACAATCCTGTTATCTTGTGGTAGCCTTTTGGAAGAGTTTAGCTGGTTGTAAGGCCTTCGAGCATGTCATGGCCAAAGATGCGTAGGGTGGAACGGCTCGACCGCACCTGTAACATCGACGGACCTCGACAGCTAGTTCGATGACAACCTTCCAGCCGCATAAGTGGGCACCGGCGATCCGAGACGCCTAGCGCGTCGCTTCAGTGAAAACCGGGTCAGTTCTACCCCTGAAAAAACGGGCGCGAACACTCAAATCGACTTTTGAGGGTTTCGTGTGTCCGTATACCGGCATCAAGCGTTTAAGTCTGCTGAATTAGAGAATTGTGTAAAAACTGATACCATTGCGCCCGCAACGGTTCGAACGGTTCATCGGAGAGGAAAATCCATGAGCCGAAGAACTGGTCAGAACGGTACGGTCGAAGAACGAAACGGAGCCTGGCGCGGCAGATTTCTTATAGATGTTCCAGGTGAAGCGGAACGTCAAAAGCGATCTGTTGTCCTTGGCTTCAAGAACGAGATGACCAAGAGCGAGGCAAAGCGAAAGTTGAAGGAAATCATCCGTCAGGAAGGCATCGATCTTCCGACGTATCGGATTCCGTCAACTCTCAGCTTTGCCCAAAAAGTCGAAAAGTGGGAACAGACTTACGTTGTAAAGCGGAAGCCTTCGAATCAAGACCTGATGCGATACCACCTGAATGTCTACCTGCTTCCGAAGTGGGGCAAAACTCCGGTGGAACTCATCACGCCTCAGAAGGTCAACGAGTGGGTTGGCGCGCCGGAATTGGCTCACCTCTCACCAGTGACCGTCAAAGGCATCGTGAGCACGTTGCAGCTAGCTCTTGAGCGGAGGTTCGGCAGGGGGGCCATCTCTTACCCATCTCAGGATGAGGTTGAAGATGATCCTCGCTGCTATTTGGCGGAAGAGGTTCAGAAGATCGTTGACGCAGCCAATGGGCAATACCAGGTATTGTTCAAACTGGCGGCTGAAACGGGAGCACGAGCTGGCGAACTATATGCTTTGACGGTGGATGACCTGTTGTTCGAGCACAGCGTCATTCGCGTCAATAAGAGCATGTACCGCCAGAAAACGGGCTCTCCAAAAACCAAAAACGCCACTCGCTGGATCAACGTCAAGCCATACGTAATGCAGATGCTAAAAGAACACTTGAAGGGTCGGACTTCCGGGCTGGTATTTCTGTCAAAACGAGGAACACCGCTCATCAATTCGACCGTTCTCAATAAGCACCTGCATCCAATGCTTCGACAACTCGGTCTGGATCGGGGCGGTATGCACGGCTTCAGGCATCACCGAGTAAGCACCTTGGTCATGGCAGGAACGTCTCTCGGGGTCATCAAGAAATGGATCGGACACGGCAGCGAGGAAATGGTCAATCGCTACACTCATCTTCGTCCGGATTTCATGCGGGACGAACTGGCGAGAGTGCCCGACTATTTCATTCAGCTTGGCACGAAAACTGCTGATTTTGACCCGATTGACCCAAATGTTGTCGCACCTGCATAATGTAAGTCCAAAGTTTTCAACTGCTCCGGGGTCGTCTAATTGGTAGGACTCCAGACTTTGGATCTGGCTATCATGGTTCGAGTCCATGCCCCGGAGCCAACTCACCCACGACATCGATCTAATAGGTGTTAACGCGTGGCCGACGCGAGTTTCGCGCGCGTTTGCGCAACGATGGCGAGGAACTTGCGCGCGTTTTCGACAACGACTTGCGCGTTGCCGGACTTGAGGGCGTCCGCCTGAACGAGTTCGCCGCCGACACCTAGCGCGGCAGCACCAGCTTCGAGAAATTCCGCGGCGGTGCTAAGGTTCACGCCGCCCGTCGGAATCAGCGGAATATCCGGAAGGGGGCCTCTCAGCGCTTTAATGTATTTTGCGCCACCCACCTGCCCGCAGGGAAAAACCTTTACGAAATCAGAGCCGGCGTTGTAGGCGGCGATGACTTCGGTGGGAGTGAGTGCGCCTGCGGCGATCAGCGTCCCTTCCCTTACGGCCTGAGCGATCGTTGGCAGATCCAGGCCGGGGCTGACCAGGAATTGAGCGCCGGCATCAATACATCGGCGGGCGGTTTCGGCGTTGAGAACGGTGCCAGCACCCACAAGAAGCTCCGAGCCCGAGGATTTCGCCAACTCGGCGATTACTTCGAGCGCGCCGGGGCAAGTCATGGTGATTTCGACGATAGGGATACCGCCCTGCGACACCGCACGGGCTGCGAGGCGAGCCTCAGCGGGCGTGGACGCGCGAATGACGGGCACAATTCCGATTTCGACGATGCGATCGTAGACGGCTTTCTTGTTCATACGCTGGCAGACAACTTAACGCGCGATGCGGGCGCCGACTCCCTTCATAACTTGCAGCACATCATCGAGCGTAGCCATGGAAGTGTCGCCGGGCGTGGTCATAGCGAGCGCACCATGCGCCGCTCCGCATTCGACGGCCCATTGCGGGCCTTTCCCGGCGAGGAAGCCATAAATCAAGCCGGACGCAAAAGAGTCCCCGCCGCCAACGCGATCGAAAATCTCCAGATTCTCGCGATTCCTTGCCTGGAAGAATTGACCGTCCGCGTAGCAGACCGCGCTCCAATCGTTTTGTGTGGCAGTTTTTGCTTTGCGCAAAGTGGTGGCCACAACCTGAAAAGGATATTCCTTCACCACTTTCGCGATCATTTGTTTGAAGCCTTCGACCTCAAACGTTGAATGGTGTTCGTCCATACCGGGAACTTCGTACCCCAGCGCAGCCGAAAAATCCTCTTCATTGCCGAGCATCACGTCGACGTGCGGCGCGATACGCCGATTTACTTCCTGCGCTTTTTGCTTGCCGCCGAGTGATTTCCAGAGCGACGGACGAAAATTGAGATCGTAGGAAACAATCGTACCGTGACGACGTGCTGCCTGCATCGCTTCCAGGGCGACTTCAGGCGTAGTCCCAGAGAGCGCGCAGAAAATGCCGCCCGTGTGCAGCCACCGCGCTCCCTCCTTGCCGAAAATTTCGTCCCAATCGACATCGCCAGGCTTGAGATTCGAAACAGCGGTATGTCCGCGATCGTAGGAACCGGCGGCCGCGCGCACTCCGAATCCCCGTTCCGTGAAATTCAGCCCATTCCGCGCGGAACGCCCGACGCCGTCGTGCGCCATCCAGCGGATGTGCGATTGATCGACGCCCCCTTGGTAGACGAGGTCCTGCAGCAGGCGGCCAACCTGATCGTCGGCAAACGCCGTGACCATGGTGGTGTCAAGGCCGAAGCAGCGCTTAAGTCCCCGCGCCACATTGTATTCGCCGCCTCCTTCGCACACCTCAAAGGAGCGAGCCGTGGCGATGCGGCGATCACCTGGATCAAACCGAACCATGATTTCGCCCAGGCTGACGAGATCCCAGCGGCATTGCTCTCTGGGCTTGACGGTCAGCGGCATGTGAAGCCCTCGTGGCGATCTAAGATGGAAACCTTGCGCCATCGTGCCGGCGCAACAACTCTGACTCTGATCTGGCCGCTCAGAGCGACACTCCGCGCTTCCAGGGCATGAAGTCGTCCTGTTTCAGGTTTTCAGCTTTTGTATGAGCTTCGCCGCTGGCAAATTCGATGATGCGATCGAGGATGTTTTCGCCCATTTGCTCGATGCTGGATTCTCCTCGAATGATTGGACCCGTGTCGATATCGATGATATCGGGCATGCGCGCGGCAAGTTCGGAATTGGTGGACAGCTTGATCACCGGAGCGATGACGTTTCCAGTGGGTGTGCCCAGGCCGGTTGTGAACAAAACGACGTTCGCGCCTGCTCCAACTTGCGCGCTGACTGCCTCAAGATCACTGCCCGGGGTGCACAGCAGGTTCAGCCCAGGCTCTGTGCAGTATTCCGGATAATCGAGCGCCCCGGTGACTGGCGAGGTTCCGCCCTTTTTCGCGGCGCCGGCGGATTTCATCGCGTCGGTAAGCAGGCCATCGCGAACGTTGCCCGGCGAAGGATTCATCTCGAACCCGGCGTGAACAGCTTTGGCGCGGGCGGCATAGTCGCGCATCAAGTGCATATATTTGTCGGCGACTTCGGTACTGCTGCAACGATTGATGAGCTCCTGTTCGACGCCGCAGAGTTCGGGAAACTCCGAGAGCAGTGTGCTGCCACCAAGTGCAGCGAGCAGGTCGGCAGTGTGACCAATCGCGGGATTAGCTGAGATGCCCGAGAACCCGTCCGAGCCTCCGCATTTCAGGCCCACGTGGAGTTTCGAAAGCGGGGCCGGGGTGCGCTCGAACTTTTCCGCTTCGGCCATGCCCAGAAATGTTTCGCGGATAGCCTGCGACATCATCCTGGATTCCTCGCCGATTTGTTGCTGTTCGAATACCAGCAGCGGCTTGCTGAAATTGGGATCCCGCTTTTTCAACTCTTCCTTCAACATCGAAACCTGTGTGTGCTGGCAACCGAGACTCAGGATGGTCGCACCGGCAACGTTTGGGTTGTGGATGTAGCCGGCAAAAATGCCTGCCAGATTGCGGCCGTCCTCGCGAGTGCACCCGCAGCCGCTTTCGTGCCTCAGGAACTTGATTCCGTCGACATTGTGAAAAAGCTTGGAGGCCGGTTCGACTTCGTTGCTGTTGCTTCGCGAAGATTCAAAATTCTTCAGCTCCGCGGATTTGCCTTCCCGGTACAGGCGCGCCATTTCACCCACTTGGCGGCGATAGATTTGAGGGAGCGCAAATCCAAGTTCTTCTTCAAAAGCCTGCTTGAGAACGCCGAGATTTCGGTTTTCGCAAAAGACCAGGGGAATCACGAGCCAATGATTGCGGGTTCCGACCTGCCCATCACTCCGCTGATAGCCCAGGAACGTTCGGCCCTTGTATTTGGTAACGTCGGGCGCATTCCATTTCGCACTTCGGGCACCCATATGGAAATCCGCTGCGGCGTGGCGAATGTTCTTAGTAGATAGCAGGTCGCCGCGCTGAATCGGCTGCGTTGCAGTCCCAACCAGCAGGCCGTACATGCGAATTTCATCTCCGGGCTGCACGTCACGAGTGAGAACTTTGTGCTTGGCGGGAATATCAGAAAGCAAGGTGTAACTATCGCTGGCAAACGCGACCTGGTCGCCTTTGCGCAGTGAGGTCAGGGCGACGAGTACATTGTCATTGGGATGCAACTTGAGAACATTGGTCTGCATTTGGGATGATCCACTATAAAAAGCGGACGAAGACCTGTCAAACAGCGGTACGTGGTAGCCCAAACCTGCGGTTGTCGTTGTTTCGCTTCACGTGGGTGAACTATCTCGATTTCTCGAGAACCACAATCGTATCCACAGGGTCGCGAATCTCTGCAGGCAGATGCAGCAATGCCATTCCTTTGGACCGCTGAAGATCCAGCTTCTTGTTGCTGCCGAAAAGATGCGCGTCGGTCACGTCCGGTAATTCAGGGAGCGCAAGATAATCATCCTTCCAATCCAGTATGTGTAAATAAACCGTGTTGCCTTTCTGGGTTGAGACTCCCCAAACACGCGGCTTGATGGGCCCCCCACGCGTGCCGTAAATGGTCTCGCCGTTCTTGGCGTTCCATTCGCCGATCGCATGCAGCCGTTCGATGAACTCCGGCTGTACCTGTCCGGTCGGCATCGGTCCGATGTTAAGCAGGAAATTGGCATTGGCGCCCGCAGCGCGCACCAGATAGTGAATCAGCGCCGGCACGCTCTTGAAATTCTTGTCGTTCTTGTTGTACCCCCATGCGCCGTTGATCGTTTCGCAGGTCTCCAGCGGCAGCGCGCTGATGGAGGTCTGATTGAATCCCGCGGTGTTCGACCCGGGCAAATCCTTTTCGAACATCTGAAAATCTTCGCCTTCATACGGCGCGTGATGATGGTTGCTGCCGACCAGTGCCGCGGGCTGAAGCTTGTGAATCAGCGCATAGGTTCGCTGCAACTGCCAGTCCGCATCCGGCTTGTCCCACATGCCGTCGAACCAGATCCCTGCAACGTCCCCGTAGTTGGTCAGCAATTCGCTGAGCTGCGCGTCCATGAATTGAAGATAGCGGTTAAAATCGCCGCCTTCCGGTCGGCCGGAAGAATGTCCGGTACGCCCAAGCGGGAAGTAGTCGGGGTTATGCCAATCCAGCTGCGAGTGATAGAAGAACAGTTTGATTCCCTGTTTGCGGCACTCTTCGGCTAACGCCTTCAGTGGATCCTTCGCATACGGTGTCGCGTCGACGATGCTCCACTTGTTCTGCTTGGTGGCGAACATCGCGAATCCATCGTGGTGTTTGCTCGTAATGGTGATGTACTTCATCCCCGCCGACTTCGCCAGGGCCACAATCTCCGCGGCGTTGAACTTTGTGGGATTGAACTGCGGCGCAAACTTCTCGTATTCGCTGACCGGAACTTTCTTCTGCTCCATGTACCATTCGCCATCCGAAGGCACGCTATACACGCCCCAGTGAATGAACATGCCGAACTTGGCGTCCTGAAACCATTGCCGAGCCTGGAGGTTGGATTCCGAAGGTTGATAGGTCTGCGCTGTTGTTTGAGCCGCGCCGATTCCCAAGCAAAAAACTGCCAATGCCAGCACGGTCATCGATCGCAAAGCATTCTTCGTCTTCATCGGTCCCCTTTTCTCGCGCGATTCAGTTTTCCAGCTTGAAAATCCGCTCCATCAACATCCATTTCTCCCCGGGCTTCGCGTTCGGCAATTCCTGCTGAAATTTCCACATCAACTGTTCCCACTCCTGAACCTTCTGGTTCGCTCGATCGGCCTCCGCTTTGGACTCGAACGAAAACGACTCGCTTACCTCAATCACCATGCACAAGCGCGAGCCCAGCAAATAAATCTCCATATCGAGAATGCCGGAATCGCGGATGCTCTTGGTGATCTCCGGCCAGACCTTTTCGTGGTAGCGCTTATATTCCAGAATCAACTCTGGATCGTCCTTCAAATCCAACGTAAGGCAGTATCTTCGCGCACCAGCATGGGCCATAGGTCACCTCGCCTCGCTGGTCGCAACTTCGATAGGCTTACCCGCAAGCACTGGAGTGGCCGGCCGATAACCACGCGCCGCGAAATACAGCACATAGATGTAACAGATCAGCGGCACCACAAACGCCTTCTGAATATCGCTAGCGTCGGAAACAAGCCCCATGATCGCTGGGCACACCGCTCCGCCAATGATCGACATCACCAGCAGCGACGATCCCAATTTCGTGAGCGGTCCAAGATTTTTCAAGCTCAGCGCAAAAATCGTCGGGAACATGATCGAGTGGAAAAATCCGAGCAGCACCACAGCCCAGACCGGCGCGGTTCCCGACCCCAGCAAAACCACGAGGACTGAGATCAGCGATCCGCCCGCGAATAAGCTCAGCAGCCGCGGCGCCGGAACGTACTTCATGATTGCCGATCCTGCGAATCGACCGATCATGAATCCGACCAGATGCATCTGCAGATAATGTGCCGCAACTTTTTCGCCCGTGCCGGGGATCGCGTGCTCGGCAAAGCGAATCACAAAGCTCGCCACGCCAACTTGTGCCCCAACATAAAAGAACTGTGCCAGCACTCCTTTAACCAAGTGTCCATGAGCCCAGATACTGCCGCGCTCCTTCCCTGCTGGCACCTCTTCGACCGTTCCTTCCGTGATTTCCGGCAACTTCGACAGAAAAATCAGGGCGGCGACAAACAGAAAAATCCCGGCGATCACCAGGTATGGCACTTTCACCATGCTGGCTTCGCTCACCCGATAGGCAAGCACCTGATCCCCACTCATTGCTCCTAACTGCTCGGGCGTGTATTCGATTCCGGAAAGAATAAACGCTGCTCCTAGAAACGGCGTGATCACCGCCCCTACGGAATTAAACGATTGCGCAAGATTCAATCGCCGCTCCGAGCTTGCTGACGGACCCAGAATGGTGACGTAGGGATTCGCGGCAACTTCCAGAAAGCACTGTCCGCATGCCATCACAAAAAGCGCAAACAGGAAAAATCCGTAAACGCGCACCGAAGCCGCCGGGATAAACAGGAAAGCCCCGGTAGCGCATACCAGCAGCCCAATCAGAATTCCGCGTTTGTATCCAACGCGCTGCATCAGCCAACCTGCGGGCAGCGCCGCGATGAAATATCCCCCAAAGAATGCCGACTGGATCAGCGACGAGCGAAAATCGCTGAGTCCGAACGCTTTCTTCAAATGAGGAATAAGGATGTCGTTGAGATTTACACCCAGCGCCCACAAGAAAAACAAACTGGTGACCAGAACCAGTGGCACCACAAACCGCCGCTCGGTGATCGGTACATTTCCCGTGGCCATGCCCATCACCTCAGGTCAACGCGCGATCCAGATGCACATATCCGCCATCAACGTACAAATGCTGGCCCGTGATATGGCTTGCCTGTCCTGAACACAAATACAAAACTGCCGAGGCGATCTCTTCCGGCTGCGTCATGCGCTTCCCCAGGGGAATCTTGGCTGTGACTTCCGCCAACTTCGACTCCGGGTTCGGAAATGTGCTCAGCCATTTTTGATACAGGGGTGTCATCACCTCGGCTGGAACTACGGCATTCGCGCGGATGCCGTACGGGAGCAGCTCCACTGCCCACTCTCGCGTCAGAGCCAAAACCCCGCCCTTCGCCGCGACGTAGCCCGATGTTCCGCCCTGCCCGGTCACCGCCGTCTTTGACGCAATGCTGACGATGCATCCCCGCGATTTTTTCAGTGCGGGCAGCGCGAAATGCGCCATGTTGTAGTAGTGCAGCAGGTTCCGCTGCAACGAACCTACAAATTTCTCCGGTGAGCCGTGCTCCAGACCAACGCCATCATTGACTCCGGCATTGTTCACCAGGGCATCGATCCGCCCGAACTCACGGAGAACATCCTCCACAGCGCGCGAACAAACCTCAGGAGCAATCAGATCGGCGACGACAACGCCGCACGAGCCGCCCGCCTCCTTGACCTCCGCCTGCAACTGCCGGGCTGTGGCACCGTCCAAGTCGACAATGACTGGTACCGCGCCCTCGGACGCAGCCGCGCGTGTTATGGCGCTGCCGATCCCCTTGGCGCCGCCGGTAATGATCATTACCTTATCTTTAAGCTGCAGATCCACCCGCGAGCGCCTCGAGTCCGTAAAATCGGATCGCGTTGCCGCCGAAAATTTTGTCTTTGTGCTCGGTCGCGTGACCATCCACGTACTCTTCGATCACCTGCTTGACTTTCGCGTACGGCGAAGCCAGCAAGCAAACTGGCCAGTCCGAGCCAAACATCAACCGGTCGGGCCCGAATGCCCCGAACACGGTGTCCAGAAAGGGAGTGAAATCCGACGCCGACCAGCGATACCAGTCGGCCTCGGTGACCAATCCCGAAAGCTTGCAGAACACATTAGGTTTCGATGCGAGTTTGCAGATCATCATCGACCAGCGCTTCGAGGTCCGCGTGCGCACATCCGGTTTTGCCATGTGATCCAGCACGAATCGCTGCTCCGGAAACATCGAGACCAATTCAATTGCTGCCGGCAACTGCCGCGGAAAAATCAAAATGTCGTACGTGTACCCGAACTTTTTCAATTGCGTGATTCCGGCTGTAAATTCCGGCCGAACCAGGAATTGATTGTCCGGTTCGGCCTGCGCCACGTGCCGGAACCCACGCAGCTTCGGAAATTTCGAGAAATATCTCAGCCGCTCTTCCAGTTTCGGGGACCGCAGGTCCACCCACCCCACCACGCCGGCAATCCGCTTGTCCTTTTCGGCCAAATCCAGCAGAAACCGCGTATCATCCTCGGACTGCACCGTCTGCACGGCCACAGACGAATCCATCCCACTGGCCTTCATTTCCGCGGCGAGGTCAGCCGGCAAGAAATCCCGCTGGATGGCCTGCATCGCGTCGGTGATCCACGCGTCGCGCGCCGCATCATACCTCCAGAAGTGCTGGTGCGAGTCAATATTCATTGAAACTTCGGGCCCCTGAATCTGGATTTCACTTCACGTCAAGATAGTGGACTTTACTGAGGTCGCGCAGTCGGGAAGCCGCCGTTTCCGGGGTAATGTCGCGCTGCGGCGTAGCCAGCAATTCATACCCTACCATGAACTTCTGTACTGTTGCGGAGCGCAGCAGCGGCGGAAAGTAATGTGCGTGGAAATGCCATTCCGGGTATTCCTGATCGTCGGTAGGCCGCTGGTGAAAGCCCATCGAATAGGGAAACGCGGTCGTGAATAAGTTGTCGTATCGGATCGTTAGGCTGCGCATGATCGCCGCCAGTTCCTTACGTTCCTCAATCGTTAGATCGACCAGGCTAGCAACATGGCGCCGGCTCAAAATCATCGCCTCGAACGGCCACATCGCCCAATATGGCACCAGGGCAACGAATCCTTCATTTTCACAGATGATGCGCTCGCGGCTCTCCAGCTCCATTATTAGATACGCGCACAGCAAGCACGAGCCGTGCGATTTCAGATATTCGCGTTGCGCGGTAACTTCCCTGCCGGGCTGGTTGGGAATCGATTGCGTCGCCCACAACTGACAGTGGGGATGTGGATTGCTTGCTCCGACCATGGTCCCGCGATTCTCGAAGATCTGCACGAACTTGATCCATGGCACCGCGCCCAGCTCCCGAAATTCCTCGGCCCACACGCCAATGACCTGCTCGATGTCCTCCAATTTCATCCGGGGAATCGTCAAATCGTGCCGAGGCGAAAAACATACCACGCGGCACACACCGCGCTCCGATTTCGCCACGAATAAATCGCCTCGCTGCACTTCTATCGATGGTGAATCCGGCAGCAGCGCTGCATAGTCGTTACTGAATACAAATGTCTGCGTGTACTTTGGATTGCGTGCTCCGCCCGCGCGCTCGTTTCCAGGGCAGAGATAACACGTCGGGTCGTACGCGACTTGCTGCGGCGCTGCTGTTGCTGCCACCTGCCCTTGCCACGGCCGCTGTGTCCGATGCGGCGACACCAGCACCCACTCGCGCAGCAACGGGTTCCACCGTCGATGCGGTGCGTCGCCCAGCCCCGGGACTGGTGAGGTCATGATTCCCGAACCCTTTCGGACAATGATTCGACCGCGGATTCGCCGCTAGGTGGGCGATCAGGGATCCTACGAAACAAGCGGACCCGCCCCCTCGGCGGGCTTGCAGATGTAGATCTGGGGCACTAATCCGGTTTCGTGCCGGTACGCCTTTGCAATTTTCTCCTTGAACTCTCCGGCGTGTAGCGCGTCCACCAGGTTGATGGTCGCCCCGCCGAAACCCCCACCCGTCATGCGCGCGCCGTACACACCCTTTTGTTGATACGCCAGATCCACCATCAGATCGAGTTCCCTGCAGCTCACCTCATACAGATCTCGCAGGCTTCGATGCGATTCTGCCATGCGCTTTCCGAATCGTTCGATGTCGCCGACGCGCAACGCCGCGGCGGCATCCTGTACGCGCGCATTCTCGGTCACGATATGCAGTGCACGTTTGTGGATCACTTCGGTCAGCAGTCCACGATGCTTTTCCAGTTGTTCCAGGCTCACATCGCGCAGCGCTCGAATTCCTGGCAGCACCGCCGATAACCGACGGACCGCCTCTTCACAATCCGCACGACGGTGATTGTATTCGCCCGAAGCCAGTTCGTGTTTCACCATGGTGTTGCTGATCACCAGTTTCACCGAATCCGGAATCGCCAGCGATTCGAACGCCAGCGAGCGGCAATCCAGCAGCAGTGCGTGATCCTTCTGCCCGTGCAGCGACACAAACTGATCCATAATGCCCACGCGCGCGCCTACAAACTCGTTCTCCGCTTTCCGGCACAGCCGCGCCAGTTCCACACCGTCCGGATGCACACCGGAGTGTTCCGTCAGCGCGAGCGCCGTCGCCACTTCAATCGCGGCCGACGAACTCAAACCCGCTCCGATCGGAACATCGCTTTCGATCAACAGGTTGGCGCCTTTCCGAAGAAATCCCGCGCCCTGCAACTGCACCGCCACTCCAATCGGATAGTCGCTCCACGATTTTGTCGGCGAAGGCGCTACGGAAGCGAAATCGACTTCCGCGCCGGCAGAAAATTCATCCGAATACAAGCATAACTTGCGGTCGCTGCGCGGCTCGCTGGCCACCCAGCAGTAAAATTCAATGGCCGCCGGCATCGCGAATCCATCGTTGTAATCGGTATGCTCGCCGATCAGATTCACGCGTCCCGGCGCTCGAAAAACGCGAGGCGTTCCCCCAAATCGCTCGCGAAATCTCTCAACGATGGTTGACAGCTGTCTCATGCACCCCAACCCACCCGAACCACACGCGCGGAAAACTGAGGCTCAGCAATTCCCTAGCGCCAGCGATATCTATTGACCCGATGAGTGCGAAGACGGCGAACTGTCTTTTTGTGACGTCGCGCGCATGCCGCGCCGCCCAAACAAGAACATCAGTACGCCAAATACCAGCAGGACAAGCCCCCACACCAAATTGATATTCACGTCGAGGGGTGGCCGGTAATGTGAAATATCCCCGAGAGCACCATACCCGGTCAGAATTATTCCCAGGAGAAAAAAAAGAATGCCAATTGGTAGACGGATGTCGATGCCCATAGGTTCCTACCAGAAGATGATATTCAGCAAAACGGTTCCCCCGATCACAATCACCGCCAACGCGCCTGGTTTCGCATACCAGGCCAGCGGCTCTTCCTCCGGCTTCGGCGTGAGCGAGTACACCAGTCCCACCAGCTTGCTTTCCTCGGGAGCTCGCGTCATCAAGCTGACGATCACGGTGACCACGAAGCACGTCGTCCAGGCATAAATCGCCGTCCAGAAGTTCTGCGCCATCTCACTCGGATAGGTGTGCGTCACCGCCAGCCAACCGCCCTTAATCCCGGGCAGCGCCCCGGCTGAAATCGTGAACCCATGATGAATTGCTGCCGCGCCCGTTCCGGCCAGCAGCCCCGTGAACGCACCGTGTCCAGTGGTGCGCTTCCAGAACATTCCTAACAGGAACGTCGCAAACAGCGGCGCGTTCACAAACGCAAACACCAACTGCAGCATATCCATGATGTTGTTGAAACGGTTCGCCATGTACGCCGCGGCGATCGATAGCCCAATACCCACGACCGTCGACACGCGGCCCATCCACAGATAATGTTCGTCGCTCGCCTTCGGCCGGATATATGACTGGTAGATATCGTAGGTCCATACCGTGTTGAACGCCGTAACGTTCCCTGCCATTCCTGACATGAAGCTGGCCAGCAGCGCGGTCAATCCAAGCCCCAGCATCCCCGGCGGAAAATAGTGCAGCAGCATGTTGGGGACGGCGAGGTCGTAATCCAGCTGCGGTTTGCCGTCGTTATCCAGCGCAGGCTTCCCCGTGACCGCATCCAGCTTGAAGGGAATCAGCCCTCTTCCCTCCACGTTGGGAGGTTCTGACGTCGCCAAGGGCGTCCCCGTCACTGCCATCGTATTCGCAGGCGTGGTAGCCAGTTGGTTCGGCAAGGCAATCGCGATCAGCCCAGGCAAGATCACCAGAAACGGAAACAGCATCTTCGGCAGCGCGCCGATCAGCGGTGTGCGCCGCGCAGCGCTCATCGAATTCGCTGCCATGGCTCGCTGTACCACCAGAAAATCCGTGCACCAATACCCGAACGACAACACAAATCCGAGGCCCATCGCCAACCCGAACCACTCAACGCCCAGTCGGTTCGTGTGTGCATTGCTCATTCCTACCCACGAATGCACCAAGCTGGGATCCAGTTTGGCTTTTAGCCCCGACCACCCGCCGACGCTCTTCAATCCAAGCCAGCTCAGCGGCAAAAACCCGGCCACGATCAGAAAAAACTGCACCACTTCGTTGTAAATCGCGCTAGAGAGCCCGCCAAGAAACGTATAAACCAGCACAACGATGGCCGACACGATGATCGAAAAATCGAAGATTCCCGAAGCGCTCAGCCCCAACTTCTGGAACGCGCCATCGAAAACATGCAGCACCTGGATCAGCTTCGCGATCGCATACATCGAGATGCCCGAAGAAAAAATCGTCATGATTGCGAAGGAGATGGCGTTCAGTCCGCGCGTCTTTTCGTCAAATCTCAGCCGCAAATATTCCGGCACCGAACGCGCGCGCGAGCCGTAGTAAAACGGCATCATGAACAGGCCCACGAACACCATCGCCGGAATCGCGCCGATCCAGTAAAAGTGCGATGTCGCGATCCCATACTTCGCGCCCGATGCACCCATCCCGATTACTTCCTGCGCGCCCAGATTCGCAGACATGAACGCTAGGCCACACACCCATGCGGGAATCGCGCGCCCGGCAAGGAAAAAATCCGTGCTCGTCTTCATCGAGCTTTTCAGCGCGAAACCAATGCCCAAGACGAACACGAAATAGAGAGCGAGGATCAGCCAGTCGATTCCGGTCATGCCAAGCGCGCTCCTGTTCCAGCCGTAGCACCGCGCCAGACGGCGCTGCCGAGGTGCGGCCGCCAACCTGCCTAGGCACTCGCGACGCTGGGAGCGTACCTGACCCTGCGCCTTGCTGCAAGGACTTCACCGCTTCGAGGCGCGGGAACGTAAGCGTTTACACCCGCTCCCAGCTTGACTCCCGGCGCTTGACAAATCCGCGTCTCGTGACGATTCTTGCTCGCGCGGTTGGTGCGACTACTGATGCGAGAGCATTCTCGCGATGCCGGCTGTGGGAGGAAATAAATGGTCTTCATGCCACGGTGCTTTCATTTCTTGGTGATCTTGATGTCGCTCTTGGCGCTCGCCACTTCCGCTGCCGCTCAATCCAGCTTCGACCTTCGCTCCCCTGACGGCAAAATTGAAGTCCGCATCCGCAGCGCCAAAGGTCTGCACTACGACGTCCTCCGCAACGGCGTCGCGCTGCTCGAAGATTCCACCGCCTCCATCGACATCGATCACAAAAACCTCGGTCGCGAAACCAAAGTCCGCAACTCCAAGGAAAGCAGTCACGACGAAATGCTCGAACCCGTCGTGCGCCAGAAATTCGCCAAAATCCGCGACAACTACAAGGAACTCCGCCTCGATATGGACGGCGGCTACGCCTTTGTCTTTCGCGCCTTCAATGAAGGCATCGCTTACCGCATCGAGACTTCCCTGCCCCAGCAAAACGTGAAGGTCTACAACGAAGAAGCCTCCTTTCGTTTCCCCTCCGATTTCCTCGTGTACTATCCGCAGGAAGACAGCTTCATGTCTCACAACGAGCGCAAATATCTCCCCCAGCATCTCTCTGAAATTATCCCTCCCTACATCGCCTCCCTCCCCGCGGTGATGGAGGTCAACGACGGCGTCAAAATCGCCATCGGCGAATCCGATGTCGAAGATTATCCCGGTCTCTGGCTGCGCGGCACGCGCGGCAACGGGCTCAGCGCCACCTTCCCGCCGTATCCGTTGAAATTCAATCTGGTTCGCGATCGCGACGAGCACGTCACCGAAAGCGCCGACTACATCGCCACCACCAAGGGCACCCGCACCTACCCCTGGCGCGTCCTGGGCATCACCGAAAAGGACGGCGACCTACTCACCAACCAGATCGTCTGGCTGCTGGAGAAACCTTCCCAGCTGCAAGACACTTCTTGGATCAAGCCCGGCAAGGTTTCCTGGGATTGGTGGAACGCCTGGAACGTCTACGGCGTAGATTTCAAAGCTGGCGTTAACACCGCCACCTACAAACACTACGTCGACTTCGCCGCCAAATACGGCATTCCCTACATCATTCTCGACGAAGGCTGGTACAAACTCGGCAATCTGATGGAAGTCGTCCCCGATCTCAACATGGACGAACTCGCCGCCTACGCCAAACAGAAAAACGTCGGCCTCATCATGTGGGTCATTTGGAAGACCCTGGACGACCAGCTTCAGCCCGCTCTCGACCAATTCGAAAAGTGGGGCGTCAAAGGCATCAAGGTCGACTTCATGCAGCGCAGCGATCAGGTGATGATTAATTACTACCACAAGATCAGCCGTGAAGCCGCCAAGCGCAAAATGCTCGTCGATTTTCACGGCGACCAGAAACCCGCCACCATGACGCGCACCTGGCCCAACCTCATAAGCACCGAAGGCGTCCGCGGAATGGAGTGGGACAAATGGAGCGCCGAAGCCGAGCCCGAGCATAACGTCACGCTTCCCTTCACGCGCATGTTCCTCGGCCCTATGGATTACACCCCCGGCGCCATGCGCAATGGCACTCGCGAAACGTTCAAGCCCATCCCCACACAACCCATGGCCTTGGGCACCCGCTGTCAGCAGCTCGCCATGTACGTCGTCTTCGAAAGCCCGCTGCAAATGCTCAGCGACTCCCCGTCAAACTACGAGCGCGAGCCTGAAGCCATGGAATTTCTTGCTGCCGTCCCCACCGTTTGGGACGAAACCAGAGTCCTCGACGCGAAAATCGCGGACTATGTCGTGGTCGCCCGTCGCAGCGGCAAAGAGTGGTACGTCGGCGCCATGTCCGACTGGACTCCGCGTGAACTCGATGTGGATTTTTCCTTCCTGCCCGAGGGTACTTTCCGCATGCAATCGTATGAAGACGGCGTAAACGCCGACCGCATGGCTGGCGACTACAAAATGACCAAAGGCCAAGTCACCAAATCCACAAAACTAAAAATCAAACTAGCCCCCGGCGGAGGCTGGGCCGCCCGCCTCGTCCCATAGAACTCTTCGGGAGTTCGTCCAGCCGACGGCCTCGATGAACGCAGTCGTCACGCAGCTTTCTCTCCTCGCGGGCCGAAACCCCTAAGCCTGGCTTGGTGTAGGATGTCTCCGCCAACTCGGCCACATCCGCGCCAAAAACCTTGACGAACAACTCCGCCTACCTCCGCGAATCCCGCATCCCTCGCCGTCGTTGGGGCATCGCCCTCCTGCTAGGCTTTGGCGTCCTTGTAAACTATTTCGACCGCGTGAACCTCTCCGTCTCCCAACAGGCCCTCACCGAATCCTTCGGCATGTCCGCGGTGATGTTCGGCTACCTCTCCAGCGCCTATAACTGGACCTATGCCGCCCTGCAGCTCCCTTCCGGGTTGATCCTTGATCGCTTCGGCGTCCGTCTGGTCGGTCGTATCAGCACCTTCCTCTGGAGCATTGCCTCGTTCGCCGCAGCCGTCGCCACGGGCATCCGCGGTCTGTTCGCCGCGCGCTTGCTCCTCGGCATCGGCGAGGCGCCCACCTTCCCTGCCAATGCCAAAGCCACCGGCTACTGGTTTCCGAAACAGGAACGCAGTCTTGCCACAGCCATGTTCGATTCCGCCGCAAAATTTGCTCCCGGCGTCGGCGTTCCCCTCATTGGCATCATGCTCCTGCACATCGGATGGCGCTGGAGCTTCGCCGTCACCGGCTTCATCAGCCTTTTGTACTTCGCCCTCTTCTATGCCTTCTACCGCAACCCCAGCGAAGACGCCAAACTCTCCGCCGCCGAACGGGATTTCATTGCCCGCGGTGGTGCGCAGCCCGAAGACAAAGCCAAGGCCGCACAAGGCGCTCCGCTGTTGTATCTGCTGGGCAGGGCCAAGGTGTGGGGCCTGGTGCTGGGCTTTGCGTCGTACAACTACACGTTCTATCTGCTGCTGGCCTGGTTGCCTTCGTACTTGTCGTCCACGCATCACGTCAGCCTCTATCACGCCGTGCTTTACACCAGCATTCCGTGGCTGTTTTCCACGGTGACCGACCTAGTCATCGGCGGCTGGCTCGTCGATCACCTCGTCCGCCGCGGCCGTAATGCAGTTCGCGTTCGTCAGGCTGTATTGATCGGAGGCACCGCCTTCGGTCTCGGCATCTTTGGCGCCGCTCACGCGCTGACTCCCCTGCAGGCGGTCTTCTGGATCAGCATTTCCATGGGCGGCCTCTCGGCAGCTTCACCAGTAGGCTGGTCCATCCCCTCGCTGATCGCGCCACGGGAAAGCGTCGGCACACTCGGTGGAATCCTGAATTTCGGCAACCAGTTGGCTGGCATCGCCGCGCCGATCGTTACCGGATACATCCGTCAGGGCACCAACTCCTTCTCCGGAGCCTTCACCGCAGCGGCGGTATTTCTCGTCATTGGAATTTGCGGCTACATCTTTTTACTCGGCCGCATCGAATCCATTCCTGAACCGAGCTAAGGCGCCTCCGCGTCCTGCCGCAAAAAGCCTGGCCTACACGCTGCGAGGCCGGCCCAGAATGTCGCAGATCTTCTTCCGGTCCATCACCTCCTTTGGCGTCGTTCCTCTCCGGTCCAGCCACTTCGTAAAATCCTTCAGCTTCACTTCATGCTCCACCGAAATTTCCATCACACGCACCTTCACCGGCGCAAACCCGTCGGGCATTCCCGTCACCCACTGGTTGCCGCGCAGCGCCACCAGCCCCAAAGCTACCGCTTCAAACAAAGAGGCCGCCGTTACTTCGACTGTATGCGCCACTCCCTCCATGTCGGTGATCGTCACACGGCAGCTGCGACTCGTCCCCATACACGAGGCAGCCTAGCATATTCGCTTTTTGTTCGCCATACGGGTTCGGCCGATGGTGGCCGAATCTTGACCCACTGGGTCTAAACTCACCCAGGGTGCGGCAACCGACGTTACACTCAAAGCTCATGAGCGATTTAATTGGGTACGCGAAATGAATATCGGTAGTGGACCTTTGTTTGACGACGCACCGCCGTACATTGTGAAGGCCAAGCCGTCGCCGTGGTCGTGGATTTTGGGAGCGCTGGTTGGCGCGATCTTGACGGCGCTACTGGTTGGGGCTTTGGTATGGATGGCGACGGGAGTCGGATTGCTGCACATGATCGGGAATTTGCGTGGTGGGCGAACGCAAATTTCCGTCGATCAGCCAACGGTCGTGCGGCAGATTCAGCAATTGCGGCGGCTGGAGACGGTGAGTTACACCATGGACAAAATTATTGCCGGCGAGCATTCGAATGCGTACCTGCCAAAATTTCTTGCCGGCGATCGATTGTTGCTGGTGGTGCACGGCGAAGTCGTCGCCGGGATCGATCTGGCCGCACTGCTGCCCGGCAATGTGGCCATCGCAGGATCGAAAGTATCGATCCAGTTGCCGGAAGCGGAAATTTTCGGCGTGCGACTCGACAATGCCAAGACCAAGGTCTATTCGCGCGACACCGGCTTGTTCTCTTCCCCGGATCCAAATCTCGAGAGCGAAGTGCGCGAGGTCGCGGAAAAACAGTTGCAAGAGTCGGCGCTGCAGGACGGGATTCTCAAGACCGCGGCGGAAAACGCGCGAGGTACCATTTTGAGTCTGCTACAAGGACTGGGATTTCGGCAGATCGAGATCCGGTGAGTTATCAGCGACTAAGTTTCGGTAGCGGCGTTTGCACCAGCGCGTGGACGGCGCCGGTGGAGATGCCGCCGTCAACGAGCAGCGTCTGGCCGGTGATGTAGCGGCTGGATTCAGACGCCAGGAAGACCACGGCGCCATCGAGATCGTTCGGCGCGCCTGGCCGCTTCATGGGAATGCGATCCGTGAGGTAATCGAGCCATTCTTTGTTTTCGTACAGCACTTTGTTTTGTTCGGTGCGGAACCACCCGGGAGCCAGGCAATTTACGGTGATGCCGAATTTGCCCCAGTCGTCAGCCAGGCTCATGGTCAGTTGCCGGATACCGCCGCGGCTGGCGCCGTACGGACCGAGACCCGCGTAGCCCGCCACGCTGGTGACCGAACCGATGTTGATGATGCGGCCGTAGCCGCGCTGGACCATGCCGCGCGCGATCGCTTGCGCGACGAAAAAGCTTCCACGCAAATTGGTGTCGAGGATCAGGTTCCAGTCGTCCCAGCTAACCTCGAGCGCGGGCTTGCGGACATTGCATCCTGCATTGTTGACGAGGATATCGATCCCGCCGAAAGCAGCTTCCGTGTCGGCGGCGAATTTGCGGATGCTGTCGTAATTGCGGACGTCGAGTTCGAACGATGCCGCTCGGCGGCCCAGGGACTTGACTTCGGCTTCGAAGGACGCCAGGTGGTCGCGATTGCGGGCCGTGAGGATGAGGTCCGCGCCGGCCTTGGCAAGGGCGCGCGCTAAATATTGACCGAGGCCGCGGCTGGTGCCGGTGACTACGGCGACTTTGCCGGTGAGATCGAAGGGATCGCTGCCTTTTCCCGTTTTTGCAGCATTGCCCTCGCTCACGAGGCAGCCCCCGGCGTGAGGACAACCTTCATCAGATTGGGCTCACGGCTGTGTAGGCGTTCGAACCATTGCGGGCCGTCGTCGAGAGGAGCGATGGCAGTAATCAGAGGCTTGACGCGGATGGCCTGTGAGGCGAGCAGCGCGATCGCTTTCGGATATTCGCCAGAAGAGGCACAGGAACCTTGAAGCCGGATCTGCCGCACCACAACTTTTTGCAGCGGAAGCGTGACTTCGGGCGTGATGTTGCCAACGAGGACGACGGTGCCGCCCTTGCAAACGGAATCGATAGATGCGGCGACGGTTTCATTGCGGCCCACGCATTCGATGACCACATCGACGCCGGTGCCGCCGGTGAGTTGCTGGATTTGCGCGACCAAATCGGCTTTCGCAGACAGCACCACGTTAGCGCCGAGCGCTTCGGCGAGCTTCAGGCGCGTGGGGTCAACGTCGGCGATGATCACGCGTTCGCAGCCGGCCGCGCGCAAAGCCTGCTGCGTGAGCAGACCGATGGTGCCCGCGCCAATCACCAGCGCGGTGTTGCCAGGCTGGAGCTGCGCGAGCGAAACGCCGTGAATGGCGACTGCAACGGCTTCGAGCATGGCGGCTTCCGCGAATGGCAGCGGATCGGGAAGTCGATGGATGATGCGCGACGGAACCGCGACATACTCGGCGAAGGCGCCGGCGCGACGATAGTCGCCGCATGAAACACCGAGGACCTGCCGGCGATCGCAGAGATTCATATTGCCGGCCAGGCAGTGTTTGCATTCGCCGCAGTAGATGGTGGAGTCGCAGGTGACCCGGTCGCCTTCAGCCAAACCGGTGACGAATTTGCCCACGGCGGCAATTTGACCGGCGGCCTCGTGGCCCATAACGATCGGCGGAATGCGGCGACCGGAGGAGCCATCATAGCCATGCACGTCACTTCCGCAGATGCCGCACGCCGCCACGCGGATCAGAACTTCGTCCGGGCCTGGTGTCGGTACGGGCAGATCGGCAATCTCAAATTGTCTGTATTGCGAAAGTAAGAGAGCCTTCATGCTGGTGCCCCCGCCCCTCCTAAGCCAAATAAGCGACTGGCAGACAACTTTAGCGCACATCATGATCCACTGGGAACAGCGGCAGCTTCTAGCAACAGCGAAGTGAACCGTGCCTATGAGGGAACGCTGCCATGGTCAGCTATTTCCGCTTTGTGCCCGTCGTGTTACAAGTAGCCTGCCATTGTCACCCTGTCCGATAACTGTCGAATTGAGCCTCGTGAGCGCAACGCGTCGCTGGATGTACTGCGTTGCGTCGCCATTCTTTTGGTTATCGGACGGCACTTTCCCTATTATCACGCGTGGTCCAAGATCGGATGGATTGGCGTCGATCTCTTCTTTGTCCTCAGCGGGTTTTTAATCTCTGGATTGTTGTTCATAGAGTACCAGACTCACGGACGCATCCGCTTTTGGCGCTTCGTTGTCAGGCGAGGGTTCAAAATTTGGCCGTCGTTCTACCTGATGGTCGGCGCATTCGTAGCGGTTTCAATTGTGTTTCATGAGGATAATTGGCGCTCGATCGTCGCGTCGCTATTCTTTGTTCAAAACTACGTACCTGAAAATGTGCTTCCGACCATTGTAGGCCACACCTGGTCCTTGGCCGTTGAAGAGCACTTCTACATTCTGCTGCCTCTTCTTCTGACCGCTCTTTCTTACAATCGACGCAAAGATCCGTTCAGTGCCATCCCAATGATATTCGGACTAACGGCGATGGGTTGCCTTGCTCTACGCTGCCTCATGGCTCCTGGAGATGCACCGTGGGGAACACAGCTACGCATCGACAGTCTGTTCGCGGGCGTAACGCTAGGATATTTGTACCATTTTCGCAAGACGTCCTTTGACCGGCTGACCGGAAATTTCGCCTTGTCGATAGCGGCGATATGCTGCCTGCCTGTGGCATTTTTCAATGTGCAATCGAGACTTATGGAGACGTTTGGGCTCTCCGCTTTGTACATTGGCTTTAGTTTTCTTTTGGCTTGGTCAGTCGTGCGGGTTCCGACGAACCGAGTCATGCAAGCGTTCCTCGGGCCGCTCGCGAAGGTTGGCTTCTATTCTTATTCGATTTATCTGTGGCACACCTTCGTGGGCAGAGCCGTGGAAATAAATAGCCGTACATTCGGCGCTTTCTGGCTCTATGTTGGACTTTGCATTGGAGTCGGAATAGTCCTTTCCAAAGCAATTGAGCAGCCTTACCTGGCCTTGCGCGAAAAGTGGTTTCGCGTCGAAAACTAACTTGAAATGCCAAGAGCTGCAAAAGCGCGGATGCTGGCGTAGTGCAGCACGCCGTATCCCGAGTTGGTTGCAGGGTCGACGTCCACGCCGAGCTTTAGGCAGGTCGTCGAGTCGCACCGATAGAGCCGTTAAGCTACCAGAAGAACTTCGAGGCTAAAATGTCCGCTAAATTTGGCCTCTCAGCGAGAAAGAACAACATGCCCCAGTGGGAATCACCTGCGCTGGGAACGCGGTCGGGAACCAAGCCTTCTGCTACCGGTTGCGGCCTGGGATAGTTACGACCTGCTATTTGCCGGAGGGCGAGTATGAATCTTTCCGCACACAAAATCGCAGTTCTGCGGTTGGTGACGGCCGGTGTGCTGGTTGTGTTGCTCAGCTTCACTTTGTGGCACACCGCTTCTCAAGCCCGAAGAATTCGGCACGGTATCGTGGAGCGCGCTAAAGTCCACGGAGCATCGTTGGAAGGAAACCTGGAGGGCAATCCACCGGACCGCGACGTTTCCGTCTATCTGCCACCAAGTTATGCAGGCGAACCTAAGAAGCGCTATCCGGTCATCTACCTGTTGCATGGGTTCACCGCAAATGATCGGACTTGGTTCCACGATGGGGCCGACTCCCTTGGCCTCGCAGAAATTGCGGACCGAACCTTCTCGAACGGCCATGCGCAAGAGATGATCATTGTGGCTCCGAATGCGTTTACACGCCTGCAAGGAAGTTTCTATTCGAACTCCATTACAACCGGAAACTGGGAGGATTTCATTGCCACCGAATTGGTGACTTTTGTGGATACCCACTATCGCACGCTCGCGAAAGTCGAAAGCCGGGGGATCGCGGGACATTCCATGGGCGGTTATGGGGCCATGCGTATCGCTATCAAACACCCGACCGCATTCAGCAGCGTCTACGCCCTCAATGCCATCTCGTTGGGCTGGCCGGACTTCGACAGGCCGTTGGGTTCTCTGACCGACTCTGTATTGGCAGTACACTCACTGCAGGACTTCGAGAAAGCAAGCTTCCTGGCGCGAGTCTCAATTGCCCAGGCCGCGGCGTGGTCACCAAATTCGCGAAACTCGCCTCTTTTTTTTGATTTGCCGGTGATGCAAGACGGCAGGCCGAGGATGGATATTGTCGCAAAGTGGGCCGTCAACTCGCCGGTCGTGCAATTGGATCAATACCGCGCGAACTTGTTGAAGCTCCATGCGATGGCTTTCGACGCAGCAAACGACGACATCCCTGCGGTGATGAGTGGAGAAGACGAGTTTCACAAAGCTTTGTCGTTGGAAGGTATTCCGCACTCGTATGAAACGTACAGAGGGAATCATATTAACCGCTTGAAGGAGCGCCTTGAAACGAAGGTTCTACCTTTTTTTTCGACGAATCTGGCATTTTGACCGGTCCAAAGTCGATTGCCTCACCGCTTTGAGAATAGCAGGCCACCCTCTAAGCCCGCTGAACAGAGACCACTGGCTTCAGCCTGCGAGGGCTGCGGCAGCCGTCACGGTTGAAGTTTAGGGGTGCTGACCGGGCTTGTTGCTGGCGGGAATAGCCGGTCGCGCAAGGCAAGGCCCGGTATCTCGACGATCACCGCCATTGCAACTCCAAAAGCAATCGCGATCGCGACGTAACACCAATATCCGAGAGCGCTATGCGTCGGCTCCAGCATCATCGCAAGCGGCCGGTGCCACAGATAGATTGAATAGGAGTAGAAGCCCACCAACGCGAACGCCCTGACAACTGCGCTACACCAGCGGCTTTTCGGCTTGCGGTCAATCGCCCACGCCAACAGAAACGAAAATCCAACGAACAGGGACGTGAGGCCCACCGTTTGCATGAGGCGTGATCCATTTTCAAAGCAAGCCGCGGGCAGAGAAAATAGAATGGCAAGCCCCACCGACCAAGGCCCCGTCAGCCGCGCAAACCACGCAGGACGAAAATGGTAGAGGTAGCCCAGGGTCACGCCGGAAAATAAGCTATCAATCCGCAAGTGCGTCTGGGTGACGAAATTCTCGTGGAGAACGTGGGGCGTCGAGATACGAAGGACAAGGCACGCCACGGCAAGAAACAAGAATATCCCCAGGATCGGCTTAAATGGATCGCGCGAACCACGACGGACCCACAAAAGAGCCCACAAAAGAAGGGGCAAGGCAAGGTAGAAGTGCTCCTCTACGGCGAGCGTCCAGGTGTGTCCGGCAACCCGCCCGGTCCAGCCCAGATAATTTTGTGTGAATGTCAATGTCGCCAGAAGCGGCTTCCGCAGTGTCCAAAAATTTGCAAACGAGCGGTTGGACCGAGTCACAAACGTGAGCAACACGAGGACAGACACGAACAGGTAGTAGCTCGGATAGATTTTGAAGCCCCGCCGAAGTAAAAAGCGTCCGATCCTGATGCGGCCGAGTTCCTTGTAGTCCTCGAACAGGAGCCCGGATATCAGGAAGCCGCTAAGTACAAAAAACAGATCAACGCCGATCCAGCCTATGCGATTCCAGAAACGGTAGTACTCAAAATGACTCCCCAGCACCAGCAGGATGGCGGCGCAGCGCAGCACATCGAGCGACGCATTTCGAGTATGGGACATTCGAGTTCAACAGCTTCCTATCCACGGCTACTCTGGGCCACTGGCGCCGAGTCCAGGCACTGAGTAATTCCAGCCGCGAAGAGAACGCTCCTTCAAATTTGTTCCTCGTCATTCCCACCGGATTATGTCGACGACGCTGGAGTAGTCGTCAGTCCAACGGCGTCGAGTGAACCCGCGGGGGAAGTCATGCCAACGTGGCTGCGACATGAGCTCAGCGAAATCCGACCGTTGGCGAGCCATTAAAACCCAAGTTGAGGCGAACTTACCTCGACTTTGCTCGTATGCCTCGATATTCAGGTCCTCTTGAACGATGGAGGCCAAACCCGCATCGCCGGCAAGGTCAGCTAGAATGGGCCTCATATCCAAATATCGATTGCTGACATTCAGGGCTAACAACCCGTGGCCAGCTAGTTTGTCAAAATACAAATGGATCGCCTCCCTGGTTGCCAGGTGCACAGGTATCGTGTCTGAACTAAACGCATCCACGACTAGCAGGTCGTACTTTTGCGCAGGCACGCTCTGCAGAGAAAGCCGGGCATCGCCGATTACAATTCTGGTTCCCGGTGAGCAGTCCTCCAAATACGTAAAATAGCGAGGGTCGCGAGCCACACGCTCGACCGTTGGATCAATCTCGTAGAATGTGAAGTGTCGCCAGGATTCGCTGTAGCAGGCCAAGGAACCCGCACCTAACCCAACCACGGCAACCTCATGCAGTCGGCTACTGATGGAAGAAGTGCGAAATACTTGGCCGATGGGACCTGTTTCGTAAAAGTAAGAGAGCGGCTCGCGAGCACGGGCTCGATCCATGCTCTGGACACCGTGTATCGTACTTCCGTGAATGAGTTGCCGGTACCCTGCATCTTCAGAGACTCGATACACTCCAAAAAAACTACGTTGGGTAAGCAGCAACCTCCCGTACTGGCCGGAATACAACCCACTGGCAAGAAGCAGCGCTCCAAATCCTAAGGCAAACCGCATTGGGCGCCGGGAAAAGCTGAAACACGCTAAGAGCGGGCCCGCGAAAACCACAAAATTCATCACAGGGCTGGCTCTAAAGGTCGTTGAGCGCAGCCAAAGAGCAATGCCCCCCACGCCGAGACCTAGCACAATTGGCAAAATAACGTCCCGTCGTTCCATCGAACGCGTGGAGTTATCAGGGCCCAAGCCTGACATAAGTAGCGCCAAGAGGACCAAAACTAGGGGAAACTCGGTGATGGAGCTGAACAGTAGCGGTGCGAGAATGGCGTTGAAGAATCCTCCCAAGACCCCGCCGATTGACACACAGAGGTAAAAGCGTGTCAGGTACGCCGCAGAAGGACGGCTGATCGCCAGTTCGCCGTGGCATGCCATGCAAGCGAAAAACAGTGTTAGGAGATAAAAAGGAATCAAGAAAAGCGGAGACAGTACGGACTTTGAGATGATCGGGAACGCTACTACCAGCAAGAGAATCGGCAGTGTTTCAACCACCATCTTGTGGTACGCAGTGGACTTTGTCGCGAAGACGAGGATAAAGCTCACAAGGTAGATGGCCAGTGGCAGGACCCAAAAGAGCGGGATCGGCGGGAGTTCGGTTGTGAGAGCGGTTGTAACTCCCAGCATCAAACTCGACGGTACGAAAGCGAACGCCAGCCATCTCAATTCCTGACGTCGGGTCGGCTGCAGTTCCGTCTGCGTTGAACGAATACCGCTGTCGCCGGCCTTCGACTCTGGCATACACCATACGATCAACGCAGAGCCGCCTGTCAGTGCTATTAGGATTTTGTATCCCCACCCCCATAACTGACTTTGCTCGGAGAGTCCCAAATATCGCTCCATTAGCAAGGGGTATGCAAACAGGGCCAGCGTGCTACCCAGATTTCCGGCCGCGTAAAGGACGTAAGGATTGTTGACGCCATTGCGAGATGTGCTGGCATACCAGGTCTGTATCGTCGAGCTAAAAGTGGAAAGAACAAGAAACGGTAATCCCATCCCAATCGTCAGAAGCAACAGTAGCCAGAGGGTGGGATTGTGTTTGAGAGGCGAATCCAACGTTTCTGGCAGCCGAATGGGCAAAAAGAAGAACACTACCGAGACAATTCCAACCTGCACTAGAGCGGCACGGCGCGGCGTGAGTCGCTTTGCGAGTTGATGTGAAAAAGCGTATCCGCCTAGTAATAACGCCTGATAGAAGACCGTGCAGATGTTCCACACTGCCGGCGCGCCGCCGAGTTTGGGCAATGCCATCTTGGCGAACATGGGCTCCACAAGAAACAGGAGTGCACCACTCAGGAAGAGGGTTAAGCCAAAAAGAAACAACGAACCTGTCTCTATGATGCTCGGTACCGCAGGTCGTCCGGCCTCAACTCGTACTTCTGTCACAGCCACGAGAGGTCCTTTAACTAATCTTGCGGTGGATGTCGGTAAAAAAAGAGCGCCAGGATCGAACTCACCGCAACGGCCATGAGCAGAAAAAACAGAACCGACAGGAGAAGGCCGAAATGAGTTCCCGTCACGCCTGGAGCACCGGAGATTCGCCCCAGGATTAACGCGACTACAAACGCGAGGAATGCCAAGCCAATGTATCCGGGAATGTGAAGTTTCCCGCGCCAAGCACAGATGCTAATTCCGACGGTTATAACCATAGAAGCTATAATCAATAAAATTATCATAACTGTTAATCTGACTGAGAAAACGGCTCATCAGGCGCCCGAGCTCGGTCCACTCTCCAGCTAGCATATGCCTTTCGATACGGTTAAACGGATGGTTCAAGAGAATTGACCACCTATCACTAAAGTATCCAGAGGGGTGAAGCAGCACAAGAATCGCGGGAGATTGGCATGCAACTTGCACTAACTCCACTAGATTTAAAAAATGAATGGGTTGAGTTGTGCCCTGCGAAGGCTCGATTGCCCCCGGACGGACGGTGAACAATGGAAGCAACCACACTGATGGTGCCGCACCAGATCCAGCGTACTGGCATCCGGAGAGGTCTGCTGGAAGATCTAGCCTTAAAGATCCTGTATCTCACCGGCGAAATGTCTCTCAATGAGCTGAGCAGGCAAACTTGTCTCAGTCTGGCCGTTATCGAGGAAATCTTTTCATTTTTTCGTAAGGAACAGCTCTGCGAAGTGAAACGGATGACCGCCGGCAGCCACGTTATTGTCGCCAGTGCCCAAGGACGGCAAAGGGCTTCCGAACTGCTGACCTTGAACCAGTACACCGGACCGGCGCCGGTCTCGTTAGCGGACTACCGCACTCGGGTAACCATGCAGAGCATTGAAAGAGTCCCGGTCAAGCCGGACGATGTGACTCGGGCGTTCTACAACATGGTTCTTGACCAGGAGATGCTCACCCGGGTTGGGACAGCGTTAATTTCCGGGACATCCTTGTTCCTCCACGGACCATCGGGAACAGGCAAGACCACCATCTCGGCCGCCATTCCAGACGTGTATAACGACCGTGTTTGGGTTCCCCACGCAATCGAGGTCGACAACCAGATCATCTCGGTCTTCGACCCCGGTGTGCATCGTGCTGATCCGGGTGCGGAGCCTCCGGAGTCTGACCGGCGTTGGGTTCTCTGCCGCAGGCCCTACGTCGTCGCGGGCGGTGAACTTGCCGCGGAAATGCTAGATCTGGAATTCAACGCGAACAGCCGGTTTTATACCGCCCCTCTCCAGCTCAAGGCCAACAACGGGGTTCTGGTCCTGGACGACTTCGGACGCCAGCAAATGCGCCCAGACGAGCTTTTGAATCGTTGGATGACACCTCTGGATCGGCGGGTCGATTTTCTCACCCTGCCGGGCGGAAGAAAGTTCGAAATCTCGTTCGATGTACTGGTGGTCTTTTCCACCAACTTGGCGCCGTTGCAATTGGCGGACGAGGCGTTCCTACGCAGAATTCCCAGCAAAATCAAGGTTGGCTACGCTAGCCCCGAGCAGTTTCTAGAGATCCTTCGAAGGCAGTGCCAACAGCGTCTGGTTCAGTACGATGAAGGTGTGCTGGAGCATCTCATTGAATTCATCACCAATGACATGAAACAAGCGCTGGCCCAATGTTATCCGCGTGACCTGATCAATCAGATCATGTGGGCGGCTCGTTATTCTGGGACCGAACCACGACTTACGCGCGAGTCCGTGGAAGAGGCTTGCCGAGTCCACTTTCTTTCGGACATCAAATCTTAGGGCAGCGGATTGTCGGGTACCTCCAGGTACCCGACAATCTGGTCGCGCAGCACTTTGGTGGCTACCAATTCCAGCGGCGCCGAATTATCCGAAAGGACAAATACCACAACTTCGTTAACCGCACGATTCTTAAGCTCTACGCATTGACTCCCTAGAGCCACGCAAACCGTATAACGGAAATTCTTGACGTCCGAACTCTTTAGTACCAGCGACACGGGCCCTACAGGCTCGGGACCTGCGCCGCGGCGCAGTTCAAACGGCATCGCTCTTCGTCGGGTTTGCGCCAGAAGCCTGTTCAATTCTTCACGCGTCTTGGAGATCTCTCCCTGCTGGGTTCCGACCACTCCCACTACATCCGACAGGCGATCGGCTGTCGCTTGCCAAGCCTCGTCCCTGTCGGCGCTGGCCTCTGCGGAAGGTTTCTGCACGGGCTGCGCGGTCGGCTGCGCGTTTCCATTTGGCTGCATGGATGCCAGATGGCTGCTTGGTTCTGCCTGCGGAGGAAGGACGCTCGCTGAGGTGATTTTGTAGGCGTGGCGCTCTGTGGGGAGTTTGCCCGCGGGCACGCTGGCAGTGGCGCTCTCTGAGGGCGCCTTTGGGTTGGCCACCAGAGTTCTGTGATGCTGCTCCAGCTGGTCGATGCGCTTTTCCATACCCGCTAACTGTTCCTGGACTTGGTCCAACCCCTGCCGCGTCACGGAAGGACTGCTGGAATATTCCGAAACCAAGCGGTAACCCAGGAATGCAAGCGCCGCGAATGCAGCCGCAAGAACCAAGGTCCCAAGCAGGCGTGGAAGCGCGACGCGGCGCTCTTGATCTTGCACGGTGACAAAGGGTTGTCGGTTGAACTTGACGTCTTCCATTTTTGCGCTCCCTAATTTGAGTTAGACCGGATGTCGAAACGCTAACGCACAGAAATGCGCATCGGATAGCGCG
>Ga0134124_10000430_pt1 | contig 35457 bp, 27 predicted proteins | sample KB304_FD_96880 | JGI IMG/M metagenome (GOLD analysis project Ga0134124, IMG submission 96880) | Terrestrial soil microbial communities without Nitrogen fertilizer from Kellogg Biological Station, Michigan, USA - KB3-0-4 | ecosystem: Environmental > Terrestrial > Soil > Unclassified ... | reverse complement strand
GTGCCGATCAGCCGGATCGTGGCGTCGATCACTTCCACCAAGTTGTGGGGCGGAATGTTGGTGGCCATGCCGACGGCGATGCCGCCCGTGCCATTGACGAGCAAATTCGGGAAACGCGAGGGCAGCACCGTGGGCTCCTCGCCGGATTCGTCGAAGCTCGGCGTGAAGTCGACGGTCTCTTTCTCGATGTCTGCGAGCAGCTCCATCGAGATGCGGGCCAAGCGACACTCGGTGTAGCGATACGCGGCCGCCGGATCGCCGTCGACCGAGCCGAAGTTGCCTTGGCCGTCGATCAGCATGTGGCGCATCGAGAAATCTTGCGCCATGCGCACGAGCGCGTCGTACACGCTGGCGTCACCGTGCGGGTGATAGTTGCCCAGCACTTGACCCACGACCTTCGCGCACTTGCTGTACGAGCCGCCCGGGGTCAGGTTCAAATCGCGCATCGCGTACAGGATGCGGCGGTGCACGGGTTTCAATCCGTCACGGACATCGGGGATGGCTCGCCCGATGATCACGCTCATCGCGTAATCCAGGTACGAGGTGCGCATCTCGTCCTGAATGCCGATCGGATGTTCCTGCGGGTTCTGCGGAGGTTCGTTTTCCAAGTTAGGACGGAATTAGCCCGGGAATCACCCGGTTACAAGCCTCCCAACGCGACTGTTTTGCCCCGCAAATCACCTACAATTTCAGCTTGTTGCAGCCGCAAATCCAGACTCGAAAACGCCCCTCTATCTAGCTCGAGATCTCGCCCTCCGTGCGCCGAGCGGAGTCATACGCCGCTGCCCACAAACTCAGGTGCGCGCGCCAAGCGCTTCACTTCTTCTCCCGCGTAGCGCCGAGCGGAGTAACACGCCGCTGCCCACAAACTCAGGTGCGCGCGCAGCGCAGCACGCTTCGCGCCTAAGCGCGCGCCAAGCAGTACAGCCGCATGCCCGGAAATACGTCGACCCTACCCGACGTTGGCAGGATCAGATCACGATCTGCCAACAATGAGTTAACCCACGAAGCCGCTTCGGAACACCCGAAGGGGTGGAGCTGGCGAGACCAGGCGGACGGCCGTCTCACCCGAACGCCATAGACGCGAGGCGTCCCAGCCGTCTGCACCCTCTCCGAGAGACGCGTCCCTAAAAGAAATTCCCGATCGTAAACTCGAACACGCTCTTCTCTTCATACGGCAAAGGCTTGAGCGGGAAACCCCACTCGAAGCGCAGCGGGCCGAGCGGTGAGAACCAGCGAATGCCGAAGCCGACGGAGGTGCGCAACGTCGTGAGGCTCGATAGGCCGTTGAAGCACGGGCTGACGGCGGCGTACAGGGTCGCCCCGCCGCCGGCTTTGCAGTAGTTGCTCTCCAAGTTCCAAGCGTTGCCAGCGTCGGTGAACAGCACGCCGCGCACGCCCACTGATTCCACGATCGGGAACTCCAGCTCCAGGTTTTGGAAGTACTGCAAGTTGCCGCCGATCTGCGCGCCTTGATAAATCGGAGCGCTGTTCGGATCGGTGCTGTGCGTGAGGCCGACGCGTGGACCGATGGTGCGGAAGCGATAGCCGCGCACGTCCAAGATGCCGCCCAAGAAGAAGCGGGCAAAGATCGGCACGCCTTCCTCGGACGGGCTCGTCACGTGACCCGCCTCCATGTTCAGCTTGAGCACGAAGCCCGCGCCAATCGGGTAGTAGAAGCGCCCGATGAAGCGGTGCTTCAAGAATCTATTTTCGGAGCCGAGCGCTGCCGCCGCGAGTTCACTGGAAGCGTAGAGATAGACGCCGCTCGTCGGGAACAAGCGGTTGTCGCGAGTGTCCAGCGTCAGGGCCGGACGAACGCTGGAGGTGAGGCCGTCGTTGAACAGGTTCGCCAGCGGCAGCTGCGTGAACACGCTGGTCGCGCTGCTCGTGCCGAGCAACGTCGAGCGCGTGGAGGTCGAGACGCGGTCGAGCGACGCGGTGTACGTCACGCTCGCGTTCAGTTCCGGTTCGATCAGCGGATAACCGAAGGTGAGGGCGCCGCCCAGGCTGGACTGCGAAAAGTCGTTGTAGACGCGGAGCTGGTCGTAGAGATCGACGCTGGTATTGAACAGGCTATCGAGGAAGTACGGCTCGAAAAAGCGGATGCTCACCAACTGGCGCAAGCTGCTGACTTGCGCCTGCAGCGATAGGCTCTGCCCATTGCCGAACAGGTTTGCCTGCTGCACCTGCGCGGTGGCGATGAAGTTCTCGATGCTGGAGAAGCCTGCGCCGACTTGGAACGTACCGGTCGGCTTCTCGGCCACCTCGATGTACACGTTCATCTTGTCCGGGGCCGAACCGGCCTCGGTCGAGACGTCGACGCGCTCGAAGTAGCCCAGCGCGGTGGCCCGGCGCTTGGAGCGCTCCAGCTTGGACTCGCTGAATAGTTCGCCCTCCGTGACCTCCAATTCGCGCCGGATCACTTTGTCGCGAGTCTTGGAATTGCCGCGAATCTCGATGCGCTCGAAATACACCAGCGGCCCGCGTTCGACCGGAACCGTAACGTCCACCTCGTGGGTTTCGGGGTCGAGCTGGGTCTGTGGGTTGGCCTCGACGTTGGCGTAGCCATGGTCGCGGTACAAGGTGCGGATCGCCTGCAGATCTTCCAGCAGCTCGGCGCGATTGAAGTATTGCCCTGGCTCCGAGCGCACCATCATCCGCAGGTTACGGCGACCGTCGATCGGTTCGACCTCCGCGCCTCCTGCACCGCGCTCGTACACGCGAAGTTGGCGGATCTTGTAACGCGGGCCTTCGTCGATGGTGATCGTGACTTCGATGCCGTTGCGGTCCGGCGTCAGCATGATGCGCGGGGTGCTGATGCTGACCGAGAGGAAGCCGCGGTCGTAGTACATCGCGCTCAGCACGGCGATATCGCGCTCGAACGCGTCCTGGCGGAACGGGCCGCCCGAGCCGAACGCGAAGAATCCGGCGTTGCCCGTGAGCATCAGCGAACGTAGCTCCGAGCTGTCCACGTTCTGGTTGCCGATGAACGTGATGCGCCGAACGCTGACCTGGCCGTGTTCGGTGATCTTGAACTTGATCGCCACCTCGTTGTTCTTCTGAGGCACGATCTCGTTCTGGACTTCCGCCAGGAAGTAGCCCTTTTCCGCGTACATGTCGCGGATCTTCTGCACGGTGCGACGCACCGCCGGCAGGCTCAGAATCGTAGCCGGCTTGATCTCGATGCCCTCGTTCAGGTCGTCTTTCGAGATCTCGTCGTTGCCCTCGAAGGTGATGGCGGAAATGCTGGGCCGCTCGCGCACCACGAAGCGCAGGTCGACGCCTTCGTCGTGTCGTTCGAGGTCGACCTCGATGTCGTCGAAGAAGCCGGAATTCCAGAGCTCGCGCACGTCTTGCGTCAGCGTCTCGGGCTTGAAGGGTTGTCCGACGCGCTCGCGCACATAGGTGAGGACGTCGGCCGCGGTCACGCGGCGGTTGCCGAGCACTTCGATCTTCTGCAATGGCAGCCCGCGGGCGAGCTCTGCTTCACCGGCCGGCAGCGCCGAGCGCGGCGGCGGTTCGCTCGGCAGCTCTTCTACCGCTGGCGGTGGCGCGGTCGGCTCGTTGGGCGCCTTGTCGCTCGCGTCGGCTGCGGGGCTGCTCGCAGGTCCGCCGCCCGCGCCCTGAGCGAACGCGGAAGGCACCACGAGCCAGGACAGCGCGATGAAGAGAATGAAGCGCGTCCAGGCATGGCAGCGAGCGGCAAAGTTACCTTGCATTTGACCGGTCGAATCGTGCCTTCAGGTGCGTGCCAAAGTCTGCTGCCGGAGTCTCGGGAGCGCCCCGCGTAGCGCGGACCCAGGCTTGTCTCAAGCCAGGCCGGAAAAAGCCAGGCAAAACCGTCCAAAACCGCCGTGCAGCGCGAAAATACTGCAGCCAAGCATGGGGCGGGCAGCCGAAATACCGCCCGGATCCGCCTGCTGGCCGGATTGTGTCGCTGTGCTGCGCTTCACACGTCGAGCTCGCCCACACCGACTTCGTCAGCGCGGTTCATGATGAATTGGAAGCGCGCCGAAGCATCCTTACCCATCAATTCACTGACGATGCGATCGGTCTCCAGGGCGTCGGCGATATTGACGCGTAGCATGCGGCGCGTCTTCGGGTTGAGCGTGGTATCCCACAGCGTCTTGGCCATCATTTCACCGAGCCCCTTGAAGCGGGTGATGTCGGCCTTGGCGTTACCCTTCTGCTTCTCTTTCAGCAACCGATCGCGGTCCGCGTCGTCCGCGGCCCAGTACGTCTCTTTGCCGATGTCGATGCGATAGAGCGGGGGAAGCGCGATGAACACGCGCTGCTGGCGGATCAGCTCCGGCAAGTGACGGTAGATGAACGTCAGTAGCAGGGTGGTGATGTGGTGACCGTCGGAGTCTGCATCGGCGAGCAGCACGATGCGGTGATAGCGCAGCCGGCTGAGCTCGAAATTCGCGCCGATCCCGCAGCCGAGCGCCGTGACCAGATCGGCGAGCTCTTTGTTCTCGATCACTTTGCCGACGGTCATGCCCTCGGTGTTCAGCACCTTGCCGCGCAGCGGCAGAATGGCCTGCGTGTTGCGGTCTCGACCTTGCTTTGCAGAGCCTCCTGCGGAGTCGCCTTCGACGATGAACAGCTCGGTTTGATCGCGGTTGTGCGTCAGGCAATCCGCCAGCTTGCCGGGCAATGTGAGCCGCCCATTGGTGGCGCTCTTACGTGACACGGAGGCCGATGCGGCTCGCGAGGCTTCACGCGCACGCGCGGACAAGATGATGCGCGCGACGATTTGCTCGGCCGCCGTGCGATTCGAGTTCAACCACTGCTCGAGCACCGGGCGAACCATGCCGTCGACGATCGACTGCACTTCCGGGTTGTTGAGGCGCTCCTTGGTTTGGCCCTGGAACTGAGGTTCCGCGACGAACACACTGAGCACTGCGCCCCAACCCTCGCGAATGTCCTCTGCGGTCAGGCTGACGCCGCGCGGCGTGAGGTTGTGGGTCTCGATGTAATTGCGGATTGCCTTGGCGACGCCCGCTCGCAGCCCGTTCTCGTGCGTCCCGCCGGAGCTCGTCGGGATGCCGTTGACGTAGCTCTTGACCACCTCTTCCGTGGCCTCGGTCCACTGGAACACGACCTCGAGCCGCAGATCATCGGCTTCCTTGTTGAGCACGAAGGGCGCTTCGTTGACCGGCTTGGAGTGAGCCTGGCTCAGGATCTTCTTCAGGTAATCCAGGATGCCGTCCTGGTGGAAGAAGGTCTCTTTCTTGCCGCTGCTCTCGTCGTTGAAGTTCACCTTCACGCCGCGATGCAAATAGCTGGCAATTTCCAGGCGATCGCGGATCGTATCGGCGTTGAAGTCGATCTTCGGGAAGATCGTCGGATCCGGTCGGAAGAAAACGGTGGTGCCCGAGCCTTTGGCCGCGCCCAACTTCTTCAGCTTCGAAGTGACCACACCGGCGCTGAACTCGATTTGCCACTCGGCGCCATCACGCTTCACGGTGACCTGCACCTTGGACGACAGCGCGTTCACCACCGATGCGCCGACGCCGTGCAGACCGCCGGAGGTCTTGTAGTTGCCGGCTTCGAACTTTCCGCCCGCGTGCAGCGTCGAGTACACGATCTCGAGCGCGGATTTCTTGTGCTGGGGATGAATGTCGACGGGGATACCGCGCCCGTTGTCACTCACGGTGACGGACTGCCCGTCCTTGTGCAGCGTGACGTTGATCTCGGTGGCGTGGCCGTTCATGGCCTCGTCCACCGAGTTGTCGACGATTTCCCAGACTAGGTGGTGAAGCCCCGCCGAGCCGACACCCCCAATGTACATACCGGGGCGTTTGCGGACGGGATCGAGCCCTTCCAGAACCGTGATGTCTTTTGCCGTGTACGTCGTAGCCATGGTTCTAGACTTCAGTTGGACAAGGGTTGGGGGGCGCTGGGCGTCTCGATCACGACGCGCACGAATTTGCCGCGTTTGAGCACTTCCCGTCCTTTGCCACCACGCGCGCTGAGGTCGTAGTCGCCGCGGCTGATGCGCTTCTCGCCGCCGAGCGAGGTCTCGAGCACGAGCGCGTCGTGCGCGTCCTTGGCTGCCTTCATGCCGACCAGGGCGTCGTCTTTCTCATCGAGCTTGACCAGTTGGACTCCCTTGCCCGGGCCCGAGAGGTAGTTCACTTCATCCAGCGTGCAGAACAGCGCGCGGCCCTCGCGGGTAGCGGCCATCACCACTTCTTTGCCGCGCACGATCGACACACCGACCACGGTCACGCCTTCGCTGACCTTGGCATAGCGACGGCCGGTGCGCGTGCTCGGCTCCAAGAACGGCGCGATGCCGATGCTGAACCCGTAGCCGTCGCTGGTGGCGGCGACCGCGTAAGTCTTCGGGCGTTTGCCTTCGCCGCGTTCCGCGGTCTCGCCGATCACGCGCGAATCCAGCGAATAGCAGGCGATGATCTTCTCGCCGTCCTTCAGCTTGAACAGCTTTTGGATGGGCTCACCGTAGCCGGTCGTGGCTGGCACGTCGATCATGCGGCAACTGTAGACGGTGCCGAAATTCGAGAAGAAAGCCAGGCTCTCGCGGGTGGAGCCCGCGACGCACGCGAGCACCGCGTCGCCCTCGCGCAAGCGCGTGGAAACCGGATCCTTGATCTCTTTCTGGCGCTTGACCCAGCCGTCGGCCGTGAGCAGCACGACGTTGTCCTCGGCGACGATCAGGTCCTCTTCGGTGAACTCCTGCTCTTCGCTCACGCTCTCGATCAGCGTGCGGCGCTTGGCGTTCTTGCCGAACTTCTCGACGACCGCCACGAGCTCCTGACGGACCAACGCCCAGCGACCCTTGGATTCCTTCTCGTGAAGGAGCTCTTTGATCTCTTTGGCCCGCTTGCGCTTGTCCTTGAGTTCTTTCTGGATCACCAGGATCTCGAGGCGCGCCAGGCGATACAGCTTGAGCTCCAAGATGGCGTCGGTCTGCTCCGCGTCGAGCTGATACTTGGCCATGATCTTCTGAGCTGCGTCCGCCTTGCCTTCGGAGGCTCGGATGATCTTCAGGATCGCGTCCAGCGCGTCGAAGATCTTCTCGAAGCCTTCCAGGATGTGGATGCGCTTGTCGAGCGCCTTCAGCTCGTGAGTCAGGCGCCGGGTCACCACCTCTAGACGGAAATGTAGGAAGTGCCAGAGGATTTGCTGCAAATCCAGGCGTTCCGGGCGACCGACTTCCGGATTTTCAGTGGGCACCAAGCAGGTCAAGTTGACCGCGAAGTTGGTCTGCAGCGGCGTGTGCTTGAACAGGTACGCCAGCACCTTGTGTTCGTCGGCTTCTTTCTTGAGCTCGAGCTCGATGCGCACGTCGTCGGTCGACACGTCTCGCACGTCCAGCAGCATCGGCATCTTGCGTGACACCACCACGTCCGCGATGCGCTCGACCAACACCGACTTGTTCACGGTGTACGGGATGCTGGTGATGTTCAACGTCTTGGTGGTCTTTCCCGTCTCCGACAGCGTCCACGTGCCGCGGACCTTGATCGAGCCCTGACCCGTCTCGTAGACCTGCTTCAGCTCTTCGGCGCTGGCGACGATGTGGCCGCCGGTCGGGAAATCCGGACCTTTGATGGTTCGGCACAGCTCACGCGAGGTGAGCTGGCGCCCTTCCACCAGCGCGTCCAACAAACGCACCGAGGCGTTCAGCACTTCTTCCGGATTGTGCGGCGGGATGTTGGTCGCCATGCCGACCGCGATACCGGCGGCGCCGTTGATCAACATGTTCGGGATGGCCGACGGCAAGACGACCGGTTCTTGCTTCGTGCCGTCGTAGTTCGGCCGGAAATGCACGGTGTCCTCGTCGATTTCCGCGAGGATTTGATCGGCGAGAGTTGCCAGCCGGCATTCGGTGTAGCGATAAGCTGCCGCCGGATCACCGTCGAGCGAGCCGAAATTGCCCGAGCCGTCGACCAGGGGCGCGCGCAAGTTGAACGATTGGGCCATGCGCACGAGGGCGTCGTAGATCGAGGCGTCGCCGTGCGGGTGGTAGTTACCCATCACGTCACCCACGATTTTCGCGCACTTGCGGTGCTTGGCGTCACCGGTCACGCCCTGTTGCCACATCGTGTACAGGATGCGGCGCTGCACGGGCTTCAAGCCGTCACGCACGTCCGGGATGGCGCGGCTCGTGATGACGGAGAGCGCGTAATTCAGGTACCGGGTCTGCGCGACTTCATGCAGCGCTGCCGGTTCTTCGTTGAACATCGGCGGCTCGTCGTCGCCACCGCCACGTCGCTTCTTGGGCGGCTCGCCGTTGCCGGAGGTGTTCTGCTTGTTCTTGCTCTTGCCTGTCGCCAACGTTTCGACCTTCCCCGGCAGCCCCCCGAGAAGGTCAGGGAGAGCCGGCACGCGCGATTCGCTAGCTTTCTTTCCGGCCGAAAGTCAATATGTTCAGAACAAATGCGGGTGTGCACGACGAAAGCTCACCGGTTCGCGCACCCCGTGAGCGCACTGTTACTGCTGGCGGCGGTCGCTTCGGTGGCGTTCGACTGTCGGCGCGCCCCGAACTCGGGGCGCGAGCCGGCCGCGTGCGAAGTCGAGGGCGTCGTGAGCTCGCGCATCAGCGAGAGACCGGACGCCGGCGATCTTGCGGCGGAAATCGTGCAAACCTGCGCTGATTGTCGAGCCAGCGTACGTCCCGGCGCGCCTGCTGGGTCACCCTGTTCGGCCGCCTCGGTTTGCCAAGAACTGTGCTGTAACTGCCCAAATTCGTTGACTAAAAGCTACCGAGCCCGGGTCTGTGACGCGGCCCGATGTGCGGGGCTGGAGGCGTGCAGCTCGGCCCGCGCCGCGATTCGCCCGGACGTCTGTGACTAGTCGCCGCTCGGCATCCCCGTCGGGATCGGCAAGCGCGTCACTCGTCCCGGAACTCGTCGACGGCGATGCCGTAGCGCTTCATCCAGCGGTGGATTTGCATGCGCGCCTTGCCGAGTTCTCGCCCGACGGCGGCGACGTTCCCTTGGTGAGCGACGAGCAACGCGCGCAGCTCGAGCTCGCTCGGTACCGAAAGCGCCGCTGGCTCCGCAACGCGCAGCGGAGGCGGTGTGGAATGCCCTCGACCGTAGTCGGCCATGGCTTCTTTCACGGAGTCCGGCAAGACCTCCGAGCCGAGCACGGGGCCGTCGGAGAGGGCGACGCTGCGTTTGATGCAGGCCTCGAGCTCGCGCACATTGTACGGGAAATCATGATGCAACAGGCCGGTCATGAACGGGAACGACAGCGCATAGTTCGGGCGCCCGGCGCGTGCCAAGAAGCTGCGCGCCAGCACGTGCACGTCCTCCTTGCGCTCGTGGAGCGGCGGCAAAAACACTTCGTACTCGTTGAGTCGGGCGAACAGATCTTCGCGAAAGCGCCCCTCCCGCTGCATCTTTCCGAGATCTCGGTGAGTCGCGCACACCACGCGCACATCCACGCGCTCGGGCGCGGTGGCGCCAAGCGGCAGCACCTCCTTCGCCTGCAGCACGCGCAGTAACTTGGCTTGCGCATCGAGCGGCATGTCGCCGATCTCGTCGAGGAACAACGTGCCGCCGTCGGCGGCGCGAATCAACCCGGGCTTGTCGCGGTCGGCGCCCGAGAACGCGCCGCGCTTGAAACCGAACAACTCGCTCTCCAGGAGCAGCGCGGGGATCGCCGCGCAATTGACGGCGCCGAAGCGGCCGGCTCGACCGCTCAAACGGTGCAGCTCGCTCGCCACCACCTCTTTGCCGGTACCGCTCGCACCGCGCAAGACGACGCTCAGCGGCGTAGGCGCGACGCGCTCGAGCTCGGCGACGATGCGATCCATCTGCAGGCCCCCGACCAGCAGGCTCGGTTGGGTCGCGCGGCGCGTCGTGCCACGGGTCATCGACCCGTCCAAGCGATAGGCCGCGTATTGCTCGGCGTCCTGCTCGACGAACTTGAAGATCGCGTCGCCAATACGCAGCTCGTCGCAATCGTCGAGGGCCACGCCCTGCACGCGTCGACCATTGACGATCACGCCGTTGCGACTGCCGAGGTCGCGCACGTGATACGCGCCATTGGCCCAACCGATCTCGGCGTGTTTGCGCGAGACCGCTGGCACTTGCAGTTCGATGTCGACGCCCGCCTCGCGCCCGATCACGATTCGTTCTTTGCGGAATGGAAAGGCAGCCGGCAGAGTTGCCCAGGACTCGGCATAGAGCAGCACCAGGCCCGAGACCGGTCCGCTGCCGGGGCCCCGTGCGCTGGGCCCGAACTCCTGCATGGCACCGGTGGTGTAGTCGACCATGTGGCCCTACAATACTGCCACCGCCATGGAACCCGAAACACTCCGCGTCGCGGCGGTGCAATTGCAAAGCCAGGACAACGTCGAGCAAAACCTGGAGCTCTGTCGCCGGCTGGTGAATAGCGCCCGGAGTGACGGCGCGAAGCTCGTGCTGCTGCCCGAGAATTTCGCTTACTTTGGCGACAACGCAGGTAAGCAAAGCTGCGCCGAGCGCCTTTCGGACCCCGACGGCAAGATCCAACGCGCGCTCGCGGAGCTTTCGCGTGCCGCACAAGTCTTCCTGGTCGCCGGCGGCTTCCCGGAAGCATCGAGCGACCCGTCGCGGCCGTTCAACACCGCCTTGGCGTACGGTCCGGATGGTCGACTCATCTGCTCTTATCGCAAGATCCACCTATTCGACGTCGCCTTGCGCGACGGCACGGTGCTGGCCGAATCAGCCGGCACCAGCCCGGGCGAATCGTTGGTCACGTTCGACATCGGCGGTTTCCGGGTCGGGATGTCGATCTGTTACGACCTGCGGTTTCCCGAGCTATATCGCGGCCTAGTTGCGCGGGGTGCCAACGTGCTGCTCGTGCCGGCCGCCTTCACGGTGCAAACTGGCAAGGATCACTGGCACGCGTTGCTACGAGCTCGCGCGATCGAATCGCAGTCCTTCGTGCTCGCCGCGGCCCAGTGGGGCAAGCATCCGCTCGGACGGACGACGTACGGTCACTCCTTGGTGGTCGACCCGTGGGGCACGGTGGTGGCCGAGGCGTCTGACAAGGTGGGCGTCATCCACTCGACCTTGGAGCTCGAGTACCTCGAGCAAGTTCGCGCATCCGTACCGTGCTTGACCCACCGCAAGCTGTAGCGTTTCACAAGTGGCGCTTGGCGATCTCGGTCCAGGTCCCGGACGGTTCCAGCGCGATGTAGTTCTTCCAGAACGGGCGCGCTTTGCTGGTCTCGCCGATCTGCTCGTAGGCCATCGCGAGATTGAAATACGCATCCGAAAACTTCGGATCGGCCTCGATCGCGCCGTGGAAGAGCGGCACGCTCAGCTCCGGCTGGCCGCGCTCGAGCATCACGTAGCCCAAGTTGTATTGGGCTTCGGGCTGGCGAACGTCGATTTCCAACGCCTTTTTGTACAATAGTTCCGCAGCTTCAGCGTCATGCCGCCGGAAACGGATGTTGCCCAAGTTGGTGTAAGCAATCGCCAGCCATGGATCGAGCGTGACCGCTTCCCGATACAAGGCTTCTGCTTCGTCCATCGAGAGCGGGTCTTCATCCAGCTGGCTTGCGCGTAGGTAGAGCTCGTACGCGGTGCGTGCGCGTTCGCGCCCTGCAGACGGGCGCAGCACGCGCACGACGTCGTCGCGCAGCGACTTCACCTCGAAGTCGAGCACCATCTGTCCGGTCAACGGCTCGAACGCGCCGTCCGTGGTGTGTACGATCACCCGCTGTCCGTCGGAGACGATGCGCAGCTCTTGCAACGGCCGGGTGACCTTGGGCAGCGAGCGCTTGAGCGCACCGACCGCGCGCGTGACATCACGCAGCCGCACGCGCTGCTCGAGCAGCGATTGCGCAGTGCGCAGCGCGATCAAATCCGAAAACGAATAGGCGCGGCGGCCGCGGCGGCGGGCCGTGGGCGACACGACGCCCGCGCGATCGAAGGTCCGCAAACGCGCCGGAGAGATGCCGAGCAAACGCGAGATTTCGCCGCTGCTGAATAGATCAGTCAGCGGCTCGCGACCGGTGCTGGCGTCGAGCGCAGGTGCGGCCGCGCTCTGGTCGCGCTTCTGCACACGACCGCCACCAGGCCCGAAGACCACGTGGATAATCTTTTCGTCGCGCTGTCTCTTGCGACCCATTCGTTTGCTGGTTCCCACTTACTCTGAAAAGGACGAACCTCTAACTCTTCCGCGCGGCGCTGCGTGTCAAGTGAAACGCCAGCCGATCGCATCCGCCGCGAGGAATGCCGCGTCGCGAGCGGCGCGGCCCGCGGTCCTCGAGCGCACTTGCAGCGCGCGCTCGCGTGTCTCCGTGCACGCACGCACGAGGTAAAAATGCTCCTTGACGTCCGCACAAAGTCCCGGCCGTCGCAGTCACGACGCGCGCGACGGACGTTTGGGCGAGCTCGGTTCGACTTTGCGTGGCGCGCGCGGTCGCTCGCTGTTCTTGAACACGCGTGCCTCGACCTCCACATCGACGCGGATGCCCCGCGCGTCACGACGCACGAACAGCTCTGCACGGACCCGTCCAATCGGTGCGCCCGATCGGATCTGCGCTTCGAGGCAGGCGATGCGGATGGCGCGGATACGAGCGTGAGGGTCATTGGCAATCAAGCGCGCGATCTCGCGTGCACGTTCTTTCGGTACGGCGCCGCCATGCGCGCTGAAGGGCAGCAGAACGCTGGTCGAGCCGTAGTAGGTCGCGCCGTCGGGTTCGCTGCGCGTCGCGCCCTCGCTCATGACGTCGGCAGTCTCGAACAGCTCGCGCAGTCGGTAGTCGGCCGATTGCCAAAGCTCGAGCGTCCGGGTCGACCCGATGGCGAGCGCTTTGGTTTTTGCCGTACCGGGACCGTTGGCTTTACGCGTCAAGCTGCACCCTGCTGGGAGGACACCACGCACGGATCGTATGTCGTGCGCGTCGACAACGCGAAGTTCGTGGCAATTGCCGGCGCGTGCCGTGCGTCGTGCTCCCTCGCCAAACCGTGCCTGTCGGATCCCGCCAGCAAGCGAAACTTGGCCGCCGCGCGTCGTTCGTCGAAAATGCCCCTCAAATTCGGCCAATCCGAAGGAGTTTTTCGATGAACCTCGACAGCCCTTTGAACTCGTACGCCGGCCAGGAGCGCCGTCAGCACCGCGTCTACGTCACGCGCAATACGGAATACCACCTGCGCGGCGAGACCTGTGTGGCGGTGAGAGACCGAAAAACCGGCCAATTCCTGCCGTCGCATCTGGCTATTCAGCGAACACTCTCCGGCGGCGTGCGTTACTTCGAAAATGGCGCAGCAGTTCCCTCGTTCGAGCTGCCGCGCGTCGGTGAAGCGCTGTATTTCGGTGAAGGCGGGCGCGAGCTGGTCACGAGTCTCTGCTCGAGCATCGAACGCCCGGAGCGCCGCTTGGTCGCCGAGTATCCCACCGCCTGAGCGACGGAACATGTTCAACCACTTTGGCCATTTTCGGGCGAATTTGCGCGTAATTCCGTGCACTCGCGGGCATCGTTTCGCACTGGCTGCGAAGTCGAATTCGCAGCCAGCCGACGGCTATCCCTAGAAAAATGCAGGTTTGTGTGGCATCGGCGCCCTGTTCAGGGTTCGGCATCATTCTTGGATACGTGGCGGCGTCCGTCTAACGGTCGAAGGGCAGAATTTCAATAATGGCGCAATCGTCCCCCATCGCATCACCCAGCCCCAAAGCCGATCCGCGAGCGGTGCAGATTCTCGCGAAGAACATCTACCGGGAGTTCCGCGCGAGCGGTTTTTCCGAGCGTGATGTGTTGGCCTTGGCAGGTGAGCTGCTCGGTCTCGTCACCACAGACGTGAAGAACGAGCAACCAGCCCGCTGAGTTTGTCGGCAAAAGTGGTCGATCGAGTCGGCCCGCACCGAGCCCGAGGCTTGGTTGCGGGCCGTATTTTTGTGCGCGGTCGGGGGAAAGGGTGCGAAACCGGAGCCCGGTCAGGGGCAGCCATTGAACCGGGATTTGCCGCATTTGGCGGGAGGCGCGTGTTTCGCGGGGTACCGCGTGATAGCCTGCTTCAACTCGCAGCTGGGTTCGGAGAGTTACGTCTCAAGTGATCGCACCGACATCGTCTGCAAAAGCCCCGATGTTTGCCATTATCGTCCACGAAAAAGGGGGCGCCGAGCGGCGTGAAATCTTCGACGCAGCCGAGTTGAGCGTGGGGCGGGTACAGGGCAACGAGCTGATGTTGCCAAAGGGCAACGTGTCGAAGCGGCACGCCCGTCTGCTGTATCGCGACGGTCGCTTCATCGTCACCGATCTGAACAGTACCAACGGCACCTACGTCAATCGCCGCAAGATCACCCAAGCGACCATCGTTCGCGAAGGAGACCGCATCTACATCGGTGATTTCGTGCTGCGCATCGAAACCAGCGGCGGCGAGGGGGTGTCCCCGGACGAATTCAAGACCGGGCCGTCCGCGGTGGCTCGCTCGACCCCCAGCGCTCCCGACGCGTCGAACGTGTCGATCCGTCCTGACTCGGAGGGCGCCGCGTTTACGCAGACGCCCGGCCCCGCTTTCAACTCCACGACGAGCGGCTCGAACCCGGTCTCTTCAGATGGTCCGGCGCGCTTGGAACCGCCGGTCGAGAACACCGGCACGCATACCGTCGGTCGGACCACGCAGGACGAGCGTGGTGAAGTCCAGTCGAATTCGCTGCTCGACGTGGTGCGCTCCTTGGTCGACCGAGTGGCCCTGCGGCTGCGTGACGTCGACCTGACGGCCCCCGTTCCGCCTTCGCTCGGTGAGCGAATCGACGGGGTGCTTCAAGAAGCGTGGACCGAACTGAGTGAAGGCCGTGAGTTTCCGACCAGTGTCGCCGCCGATCGCGCGATCGAGCTGGCGCGCTGCGAGCTCGTCGAGCACGGCCCGCTCACCGAGCTGATCGCTGATCCCACCGTTTCCGAGGTTGGCGTCACTCGCTTCGATCGCGTGCTGTCGGTGCGCGGCGGGCGCACGGTGACTGAAACGGGCTTCTCCTCCGATCTGTCCCTGCGCTGGGCGATCTCGCGGCTCTGTTCGGAAGCTGACGCGCCGCTCGCCGCGGGCGAAGACGTGATCGAACGGCGCATCATGCCGGGCGTGCGACTGTCGGCGGTGATGGGGTCGATCGCCGCGAGCGGTGCCTGCGTTGCCATCCGCAAGACCAAGCGCTCGTCGATCACGCTGGAGGAACTCGTGCGCCGCGGTGCCATATCGCGCGCCATGGCCACCTTCCTGCAACAGTGTTTGGCGGCACGCGTGAACTTACTCGTCGTCGGCCCCCGTGATGGCGGGGTCGAAGCACTGCTGAGCGCGTTGGCTCAGGCAGCCGTCGAAGGCCCGTGCGTATTCGTCGGCGAGCGCGATCCGGGGGGCTCGGAGGCGAATTTCTTGCTCTCCGGCTCGGACGTCTCGACCACGGCGGGAGCGCTCCAGGTGGCGGCTTCCATGCCGGGCGCCCGTATGGTGGCCGAGCTCTTCAGCGGTGATTTGTGCGCTCGCATCGTCGACGCGATCGCCGATGGCCGGGAAGGCGTGATTGCGGCTCGTTATGCGCCGAGCTTGCGTCGCGGCTTGTCGCGCCTGCCGGGCGTCATCGCCGCCGAGCGCCCGCAGATCAGCGTCAATGCTGCGCGTGAGTTGGTGGCCAATGCCTTCGAAATCGTGATTGAAGTGGCCCGCCTGCGCGACGACCGGCATCGCGTGCTGCGCATTGCCGAAGTGACCGGTTCTGCGGGTGACGACATCCAGACGCAGGACGTGTTCACGTTCGTGATGGATCGCACCGCCGCCGGCGGGGCGATCGAAGGCGTCTTCTCCGCCAGCGGCATCGTGCCTCAAGTCGCCGAAACTTGGCGAGCACGAGGCACCACCGTAGAGAGCGCGATCTTCAGTCGACCGCCGTCACGCTAACGGCAAATAGGGTCTCGGACGATTTTCCGAGAGGTCGCCAAGATCGCCAAGGGGGCCAAGACCGCCAAGAGCAAAGCACGGCCGGCCAAACGCGACATCACACCCGAGAGTTCAATGAAATTTTGGGGGTTTAGCGCTGTACGGGCAGCTGCGAGATGTTCACTCGATCGCACCCCGGCGAAAATAACGAAGTGACGCGACGCGGTCCGCGACCCCCACTCTTCCTCTCCCTTGGCGATCTCTTCTGGGGAAGCCGTAAAGGGCGCGCTTTGCGGTTGGCGATCTTGGCGGGCTTCTGGCAGCCGGCAACCCTGCGAATCGACGTTTGATCTACGGCAACGACGCCTCAGCGGCGGTTATTCGCGGGCGTCTTCTTGCTTCGCTTTGGCGAGCTTGCGGCCCATCATGCGCTTTTTGAGGGCGCTCAGCTTGTCGATCATCAGCACGCCGTCGAGGTGATCGGTTTCGTGCTGGAGCGCGACCGCAAGCAGACCTTCAGCCTCGATTTCGAAGGGCTTGCCATTGCGATCCAGGGCTCGGACTTTGACGCGCTCGGCGCGTTTGATCTCTTCAGTCACGCCAGGGAAGGAAAGGCAGCCCTCTTCCCAGGTTTGAACGCCATCTTTCTCGATGAACTCGGGATTGATGAACGCGAGCAGCTGACTCGGCTCATCCTCGGCGGCGCAGTCCACCACGAAGATGCGCATCGGGATGCCGAGCTGAGTTGCAGCCAGGCCGCAACCGGGAGCTGCGTACATGGTCTCCGCCATGTCATCGACCAACGCCTGAATCTCGGGTGTGACTTCGGCGACTGGCTTTGCGACTTCGCGCAGGCGCGCGTCGGGATATTCGAGGATCTCGCGGATCATGGCGCTAGTGCCTGAAGGTAACACCCGGGATCGGGCGTCGCAACCGCTCGGCCGGAGTTCATCCGCCGGTTAGGGTGCGGCCCGTCTTCTTCGGGTAGGCAATTGGGCCCCAGACGTAGGCATCCGTGCCGCAGAGCTCCCAACGCGCCGGGTCGATCCGCGGCGCGTCCGCCGGGTTGTCGGGCCCTGCCCAATCCACCGCGCCGGGACGGCCGCGCGGACCGAGCAGGACCGGGGCGACGAAAACGTGCAGTTGGTCGGGCAAGCGGTGGGCAAGCAGACTGCCCGCCAGCTCGGAACCGCCTTCACACATGACGCTCACGACTTCTCGCGCCGCCAGTTCCCGGAACATCACCACCGGATCGCAGCGTCCCTCGGCCGTGGCCGGAACGCGGATCACGCGAACCCCCGCGTGCGCGAGCGCCTGTTCCGGCGAGGATGGCGCGGCCAGCGTCGTGACCACGCATGTGGGGATCTCGTTGGCCGTTTGCACGACCTGGCTGCTGAGTGGGATGCGCAGCTTGCTATCGACGATCACGCGGATCGGGTTTCGTCCCGGCACGTCTCTGACGGTCAAGCGGGGGTTGTCCGTGATCACCGTGTTGATGCCGACCATCACCGCGTCGTGATGCGCTCGCAGCGTCTGCACCTTGATTCGAGCTTCGGGGCAGGTGATCCACTTGGAGGCGCCCGTGCGAGTGGCGATTCGGCCGTCGAGCGAGATGGCCAACTTGAGCGTCACGAAGCTGGTGTGCTCCGTGACGTACTTGGCCCAGGGTTGAATCAGCGCCTTGGCCGCCGCTTCTTGCACCCCGACGGTCACCGGAATGCCGGCGGCCTCCAGCCGCTCGATGCCGCCACCTTGCACCCGCGGGTCCGGGTCGCGACAGCCGATCACCACGCGGGCGATGCCCGCTGCCAGAATTGCATCGACGCAGGGCGGCGTGCGCCCCACGTGGTTGCAGGGCTCGAGCGTCACGTACAACGTCTTGCCGCGCGCTGCCGCGCCGGCTTTCTTCAGCGCGACCACCTCTGCATGGTCGAGACCCGCGGCCTGATGGAAGCCCTCGGCGAGGATGTTTCCGTCGGCATCGGCGATCAGGGCGCCCGCGTGTGGATTCGGGGTCGGATCGCCGCCCGCACCGAGCTCCAGCGCTCGCGACATCAGTTCGCTGTCGAGGTCTTTCACGCGGTCACTCACTGTCCTTGGATCGCACGAGCTTGTTCATCTCGACCATGAACTCGTCGATGTCCCGGAAAGATCGATACACACTGGCAAATCTTACATAGGCCACGTCGTCCAACGCTTTCAGTCGTTGCATCACGCGCTCGCCGATGACCAGGGTCGGCACTTCCTTTTCGCCGCTCTCGGCCAGCTCGCGCTCCAGGGCCTCGGCGTGCTCCTCCAAAGCGTCAGCCGAGACGGGGCGCTTGTTACAAGCGATGCGCAGGCTGCGTAGCACCTTCTCGCGATCGAACGGCACGCGTTTGCCGTCTTTCTTCACGACCGTGGGCAAGGTGTGCTCCACGCGCTCGTAGGTCGTGAAACGACGCTTGCAGCTGTCGCACTCACGGCGCCGCCAAGTGACCGTTCCACCGGCGGCCAGCCGAGAATCGACCACTCGGCTGTCCATTTCGCGGCAATACGGGCACTGCATCGGATTTTCACCGGGCGACCGCCTCCGCGGCTCGCGTCAGCCCTCGAACGCCGAGAAGATCAGCGTCACGTTCGTGCCGCCGAAGCCGAACGAATTGGACATGGCACGCTTGATGCGCCGTTCCCGAGCGTGGTGGGGGACGAATTCGAGGGGCACTTCCAAGTCTGGATCATCGAGGTTGATCGTGGGCGGGATCATCCCGGTTTCGAGCGCCTTGATGCAGACCGCGGCCTCGACCGCCCCAGCCGCGCCCAAGAGATGACCCATCATCGACTTGGTGGAGCTGACCCACAGCTTTTTGTCCAGCGCGTGAGCGCCGAAGGTGTTCGCGACCGCGCGCGCCTCTTCCACATCGCCGATCGGCGTGGAGGTGCCGTGCGCGTTCACGTACTCGACCTGCTCGGGATTCAGCTTGGCGTCTTTGAGCGCCTGGCGCATGGCTCGCGCCGCGTGCGCGTGATCCGGCGCCGGCTTGGTGATGTGATACGCATCACTCGTGGCGCCGTAGCCGACCACTTCAGCCAAGATCTTGGCGCCGCGCTTCTTCGCGCGGGTGAGCGTTTCGAGCACCAGCGTGCCGCCGCCCTCGCCGCACACGAAGCCGTCGCGGCCCTTGTCCCAGGGACGGCTGGCCGCTTGCGGGTTGTCGTTGCGGCGGCTGAGCGCGAACATCGCCGCGAAGCCGGCGATGCCGATCGGCGTGATCGTCGACTCGGCACCGCCCGCGATCATCACCTCCGCGTCGCCGCGTTGCATCAGCCGCAACGCTTCGCCGATGGCGTGACCGCTCGACGAGCAAGCACTGGTGTGGGCCAAGCTCGGCCCACGAAACCCGAACGCGATCGACACCTGGCCAGCGGCCATGTTGGCGATCAGCGACGGAATGAAATAGGGGCTCACCTTGCCGGGGCCCTTCTTGTCGAGCGTCAGCGTGCACCGCTCGAGGTTCTCGAGCCCGCCCAGTCCGACGCCGATGAAGACGCCCGCGCGATCGCGCTCGTCCTCGGTCAAGTCGAGTTGGGCCTGATCGAGGGCCATTTTGGTGGCCGCCATGGCGAAGGTGGTGAAGCGAGAGACCTCTTTGATCTTCTTCTTCTCCATGAACTCCGCCGCGTCGAAGTTCTTCACTTCCGCGGCGATGCGCGTGGCATAGGCATCCGTGGCTTCGAAGAGCGAGATCTGACTCACGCCGCTCTGGCCCTTCAGCAACGACTGCCAAGATGGCTCGGTCCCGACGCCGTTGGGCGTAACGAGACCAATTCCTGTAACGACGACGCGTTCCATCTTTTCCTCAGACAAAAAGCCCGGGTTTTACCGACACAGGTTCACCCGGGCGGACGATCCTAAGAACGCCCTGGTGCCCGCTCCTTCAGCTGGCCAGATGCTTTTCGATGTAGTCGACCGCATCTTGAACGCTGCGGATTTTTTCGGTGTCCTCGTCCGGGATGTCGATCTCGAACGCTTCTTCGAAGGCCAACACCAGCTCGACCAGTCCGAGCGAGTCTGCACCCAAATCGTCGATGAACGTGGATTCGGGCTTGATGTCTTTCTCATCGACATCCAGCTGTTCCTTGATGATCCGCTTCACTTCGACGGTTACGTTGCGACCTTCAGCCATGATTCCTCCAGGGGCGCCTCTACACCAGGGGCGTTCCCGATTGCACGTGTTTCTGTCAAACGAGGGCAAAAAGCCCCACAACTTACAGGGTGCAAAGCACCCAAAGTCCACTGTTTCGGCGAAATTTCCCAGCCCAGTTGCTCTGGAAAATTCCCAAAAATTACATATACATCCCGCCGTTGACCCGCAGCGCCTGCCCGGTCACGTAGCCTGCCTCATCGGAAGCGAGGTAGGCGACAGCAGCCGCAATCTCGCGCGCAGTACCGGTTCGACCGAGGGGCACTGCAGTCAGCATCGCCGTCTTTTGTTCGTCGGTCAGATTGCTGGTCATGTCGGTGTCGATGAACCCAGGGGTTATCGCATTGACGGTGATCCCGCGCGAGGCGTACTCGCGCGCCAGGCTCTTGGTCACACCGAGCAGCGCCGCCTTGGAGGCGGAGTAAGCAGTCTGACCCGCGTTGCCCATCTCGCCGACGACGCTGGACAGGAAGATGATGCGTCCGGTCTTGGCGCGCATCATCGTGCGAATGGCGGCTCGCGAGCAGGCGACTGCGCCCTTCACGTTGATGGCCAGGATCTTGTCGAAGTCTTCTTCTTTCAGACGCAAGAGCAAGCCGTCGATGGCGATGCCCGCGCTGTTGACCAAGATGTCGAGTCGGCCCAAGCGCTTGGCGACCTCGGCAATTGCCTTTTCGGCGGCTTCGCCGTTGGCGACGTCGAATTGCAGCAGTTCGGCTTTCCCGCCCGCGTTTTCGACGGCGGTGACCGTCTCGCGAGCTGCGCCTTCGTTGTTCACGTAGTTGACGACCACGTGGGCGCCGCGCTCGGCCAGCGCCATGACTGCCGCCCTGCCGATGCCGCGCGAACCGCCGGTGACTAGTGCTACTTTGCTGCTGAGATCGAACATACTTTGCTTGCTAAAATCAGCCCAATTTCGACTTGGGCGCCGTCTTTAGCACGGAGCCGCTGCCGTCAAAGCGGGAAATCTCTTTCGCGGCGGCGCAGCACGCCGGCAGTCGCCGGGCGAAGGCAGCGCGATGCGTCAAATTAGCCCAGAAACTCCGGGATTTTGCCGATGCTTTCGGCGTCGCTGACGCTCAGGACGGCGACGCGCTTGTCGATTCGCTTTGCCAAGCCAGCCAGCACCTTGCCGGGACCGATTTCGAGCGCGTGGGTGATTCCCGACTCGGCCATGAGCAGAATGGTCTGCTCCCACAGCACCGGGGCGTCGATTTGACGAACCAGCAGGGCCTTGGCCGCTTCAGCGTCCTGGTTCGGCTGCGCGGTGACGTTGGCGATGACCGGGAAGCTCGGCGCAGTGAGCGTCACTTGGGCCAGAGCCGCTTCGACCACGCGTGCCGCAGGAGCCATGAGCGCGCAGTGGAACGGCGCGCTCACCTTCAGCGGAATCGCTTTGAGCTTTTTTGCACCGGCGAGCGCGGCGGCGCGATCGACCGCGCGCTTGTGACCCGAGATCACGATCTGACCGGGGGCATTGAAGTTGGCGGGCGCAACCACGTCGCCCTCGGCAGCTTCTAGGCACAGTGCCTCGACGGCAGCGCGATCGCCTCCCATCACGGCGGCCATGCCGCCTTCGCCTTCGGGCACCGCTTCTTGCATCGCTTTGCCGCGCAGGTGAACGATACGCACGGCGTCCTCGACCGTCAGCGCGCCGGCTGCCACGAGCGCGCTGTACTCACCGAGCGAGTGCCCCGCGGCGAAGCTCGGCGTCGGTAGCTTCGGGTGAGCTGCGCGAATCGCCGCCAATGTCGCGATGCTGGTGGTGACGATGGCAGGTTGCGTGTGCTTGGTGAGCGTGAGCTCGGCTTCGGGACCATCGAAGCAGAGCGCGCGAATCGAGAAGCCGAGCGCTCGATCGGCTTGCTCGAAGACTCGATTGGCTTCGGGGAATGCGCTGGCGAGCGCCCGCCCCATGCCGACTTCCTGCGAACCTTGTCCTGGAAAAAGCCACGCGATTTTCACGCGCCGCACTTAGCATGGACTCGATCCCGAGGGAAAAGGACAACGCGCGACGCGCGCGCCCTCACATGCGTACGAGCGCGCTACCCCAGGAGATCCCCGCGCCCAAGGCGCACATCAGCACGGGGTCACCGGGCTTGATCCGCCCGTCGCGGAAGGCTTCGTCCAACGCGATCGGAATCGAAGCGCTCGAGGTGTTGCCGTAGCGTTCGATGTTGATCACGAAGCGTTCGAGCGGAATGTCGAGGCGCTCGGCGATCTGCGTGATGATGCGCAGGTTGGCCTGATGGGGCACGACCCAACGCACGCTGTCCGTCGACATGTTCGCGGCTTCGAGGGCGGCGCGCGACGCTTGGCTCATGTTTTTGACGGCGGCTTTGAAGATGTCTTTGCCGACCATCTGAACTTTGTCGCGCTTGGCTCGCAGCGCCTCGCTGGTCACGCGTTCGCGGCTGCCGCCAGCCGGAATACACAAAGATTCCGTGAGGTTTGCGTCCGTGTACAGGCGCGTCGTCAAGATCCCACGGCCGTCGCCCTGGGCGCGGCCGATCACCGCGGCGCCGGCGCCGTCGCCGAACAACACGCAGGTCGTGCGATCTTCCCAGTCGATCAAGCGGCTCAGCAGCTCGACCCCGACGATCAAGATGTGCTTGTGCGCGCCGCTGCGCACGAACTGATCGGCGATGGACATCGCGTACAGGAAGCCGGCGCAGGCGGCCGAAACGTCGAAGGACGGGATCGGCCCCGCACCGAGCTTGTGCTGTAAATACGCTGCGCAAGCGGGCATCGGCACATCACCGCTGATCGTGCCGACGATGATCATGTCGAGGTCGCTCGGGCTGAGCCCCGCGGTTTCGAGGGCTCGTCGTGCGGCGACCAACGCCAGATCACTGGCGCTTTCGTCGTCCCGAGCGATGTGCCGCTCTTTGATGCCGGTGCGCTCGGTAATCCAAGCGTCCGACGTCTCGACCATCTTTTCTAGGTCCGCGTTGGTCAGCACCCGCGCGGGCGCATACGCGCCTACGCCAAGGATGCGACTCTGGGGGACCAACTCGGACGCCATGCTCTTCTCGTACGCTGCTACCGAGAGGCCGTCACGCAAAATGGTAGAACCAGTCAGCTAGCCGTACACTCCGCGCAGGCGCACGACCGCCTGCGCGCTGCGAAAGCACGGCCACGGTCGGCTCCCCCGCGCGTGGCGGGCGGCGCTTCACTTCTCGGTGGGCTCGGTCTTGAGGACGGCTCGGCCCTTGTAGAAGCCGCAAGCCGGGCAAACCCGATGCGACACGGTGGGGGCTGAACAATTCTGGCAGGGCACCACGTTCGGTGCGCTGACTTTGTCGTGATTGGCGCGACGCATGTCACGCTTGCTGCTGCTCAAACGGCGCTTCGGTACGGCCACGAGGCGACTCCTTTATTCTTTACTGTCACGCAAGCGGCTGCGAAGTGCCGCGAGAGGTTGCAACCGGGGATCGACGACGGGCTCTTGCTCATCGGGGTCCGCCGTTACGAGGCGCGGACCGATAGCGGGCTCTGGGGACGAAGGCAAGTCGGAACGCCTCGGAAACATCGGCAGCTCCAGGAGCAGGAACTCCCGAAAGAACGAATCCAGCTCGATTTGGCTGCCTTCGAAGGTATCCCGCGCCGCGCTGACGGGGTCCAATAGTTCACCTTCTTCGTCCTCGTGCTGGGCCTTTTGTTTGCGGGGGGCGGGCGCGCGCGCATCGCTGGGAGCTTGCTTGCCCGTGGCACCCGCGACCGAGCGCCTCCGCTCGCTCTTGCCGCCCTTGCCGGTCGGCTCGGTCGGGGCGGGGGCCAGCATCAAAAAGATCTCGGGTTTGAGCTCGATCTCCAGCGGATCGAGGGTCACCACGCAGGGCATGGTGACGGCCGCCTCGGCTCGCCCACGCACCATGATGTCGCGCCCGCTCTTGCTCAGCTCCACCGTCGCGCTGCCTGCCTGTCGCGGCGTGGCTTCCGTGCCCTCGAAGGTCTCGCGCAGCCAGGCTTCGTCGAGCGTGAAACTCACGGTTCGGGGGCCTCGCTCGACATCGGCGACGGGTACGACAAAAAGGGCTTTGCTCACGGCGGGGCGCGCAAGCTAGCGCCGAGTCCGGCTCTTCGCAAAGATCGCCCGATATTTACGGAAATCTCGCGGATTTAGCCGCGAGCCGTTCGAGCCCGCGCGCGTCTTGGGCTAGCGTCCGCTCTCGAATGCCGTTCGGCCGAACTCCTGAACTGCGCCGGCGATGGATCGCTCTCGGGATCTACTTGGCCGCTTGCGCGGTCTATTTTCTGTTTGCCGACCCCGCCGTGATCCACGAGCACACGCCTTGGAATCATTTCGCGCTGCTCGCCGATGCCTGGCGACAAGGCCGCTTGGATCTGGGCGGACCGCCCCCCGCGTACACCGGGAACAACGACTTCAGCCACTTCGACGGCAAGTGGTACGTCGTCTTTCCGCCGTTCCCGGCCTTGCTGCTGCTGCCGATCGCGGCGCTGGTGAAAGATCCGGCGCGCGTGCGCGACGGTCAGTTCTTTCTGTGGTTCGCGGGCCTATCGCCGGCGCTGCTGTTCCTGGCACTCGAGAAGCTGCGTCGCTTCGGGCGCAGCAACCTGGACGAGCTCGGCAATGTCGGGCTCAGTTTGTCGTTCGCGTTCGGCAGCGTGTACTTCTTCAGCGCCGAGCAAGGTACCGTCTGGTTCGCCGCCCATGTCGTCGGTGCCGCGCTCGCGGCGGCCTACCTGCTGTTCGCGCTCGAGGCGGAGCACCCCTTTCTAGCGGGTCTCGCGCTCGGGCTCGGCTTCGCGACGCGCACGCCCTTGTTGTTGGCCGCTCCGTTGTTCGTGCTCGAAGCCGTGCGCGCTGCGCGCCCCCGCTTGACCCGATCCGTGCTGACCTTCGCGGCGCCGGTGAGCGCGATCGTGCTGCTCACGTTGGTGCACAATCAGCTTCGCTTCGGCGATCCGTTCGAGGTGGGGTATCGGTTTTTGGGCGTTGCCTGGCAACACCGGATCGAAAAGTGGGGGCTGTTTGGCTACCACTATTTGGCCAAAAACCTGGGCATCGCCCTGACCAGCTTGCCCTTTTGGACGCCCCGAGGCGCGGCACCATTCCAGATCAATCTGCACGGGCTCGCGCTCTGGATCACGACTCCCGCTTATCTGTGGTTGCTTTGGCCGCAACGCACGAACGTTCCGCACCGTGCGCTGTGGATCACGGTCGGGTGCGTGGCGCTGCCGACGTTGCTTTACCAGAACACCGGCTGGCTGCAGTTCGGCTACCGATTCTCCAACGACTACGCGGTGTTCTTGTTCGCGCTGCTGGCGGTCGGTGGTTATCGCTTCGGGCGACTGTTTCGGGCGTGCGCGTGCGCGGCCGTGCTGATCAACGCGTTCGGCGCGGGGACCTTCGGCCGCTCGCGATACGCTGCGTATTATTTTCAGGACAACACGCAGCGCATCGTTTACCAGCCGGACTGAGCGATGTCAGCCCGAGTGAAGGCTCACTTGTCCTTGTGTTTGATGGTGACCTTTTTGATCTTGCTCGGCTTCACGCTGTGATCGCCCTGCACCTCGACGCTGGCGAGCTTCTCGATGACCGCGTCCGGGCCGCACTTGCCGAAGATCGTGTATTTCCCGTCTAGGTGCTTGGCGGCCGCGTCGGTGATGAAGAATTGCTGGCCGTTGGTGTTCGGGCCACGATTGGCCATGCACAGGAGGCCGCGCTGGTCGTGGAGCGCTCCGGGCCAGATCTCGTCTGGAATGACGTAGCCGGGCTCGCCGGAGCCAGTCCCATTCGGATCGCCGCCCTGGATCATGAAGCCTTTGACGACGCGGTGAAAGGTGGTGCCGTCGTAAGCGGGTTTCTTGCTCCATTTGCCGTCGGGACCCTTGAAGGGGCGCAAGCCGCGGGCCAGACCGACGAAGTTTGCGACGGTGATCGGCGCCTTGTCGTCGTACAGCTCGCAGCTGAGTTTGCCCTCGTCAGTTTCGATCTCGGCGAGGAGCCGGCCTTTGCCGGTCAGGTTCGCGGTGGCGTCATCGAGCGTGAACTTACCGTGCATTGGGTCGTCGTCACTCACCGGAACCTGGGGTGCTTGCGACGGCGGCGGGGGCGTCGGCGCGGGCGTTGCTGCGCCCAACGTCGTCGTGGCGGCTGCGGTTTCAGTGGGCGTGGGTTTGAGCACGGAGTGTGATTCGGGCTCGGCCGGCGTCGAGCGGCAGGCGCCGCCGGCAACGGCGAACAGCGACAGCGCTGTCAGCCTGGCAAAACCACTTTGCAGATTTTCGAACATCAGGACCTTCTTCAATTTCTTCATTCGATGTGGGCCGTGGTTCCCGGCTGAATACCGTGGGCGCGGGACCAACCCGCGTTGACCTCGAGCACGTACGCGGCCGGGCAGGGGATGCCGCGAGGCTCTTCGTTCAACGTCGGGACTTGTTCCAAAATACCGGTGATGGTGCCGTCGCGGGCGATGAACATCATGTCCAGCGGGATGCAGGTGTTGTGCATCCAAAACGTGCGCGGCTGTTCCACGCCGCCCCAGGAGAACAGCATGCCTTGAGCATCAGGCAGTTTGGTGCGGTACATCAGTCCGCGTTCTTTCTCGGGCTCGCTGCGCGCCAACTCCACGTCGAGTCGCGGACTGCCGGGCGCATCCGGAAACGACACGTAGCCATGTGCGAGTTCGTTCTGACCTTCTGGATCCGGCGGGCAGTGTAAGGCATTCGGCGCGCGGCGCGCGGGCTCGGCGCTCATCGGAACGACACAGGCAGCCTTGCTGTTCGCTGCGGACTTTTCCGTCGCTGCGGGTGCGACCGATGGAGGCGGAGGTGGAGGGGCCGCGTGCGCATCGCCCGACGAGTGCGGTTCTTCCGTCCGATTGCAGGCCGAGACGAGCAAGACGCAAAGCCCGAGCGCCAGGCCGAACGGAGTTTTTACGCGCATTGACAGGCTCTCTAGCATCCCCTTCGCCGAGTTGGATCCCGGTTTTAGGCAATGGGCGATCACCTCGAAGGCCGACCGAATCGGGAGCCTTTTTTCGCGAGAGCGCAAAAAGAGGGCGGGTTCCTTGCTTGTCGCGCGAGGATGCTATCCTTGTCGCACTCATGAGCGGGCGATTCTGGGCCTTGGCACTCTTCTGCTCCGTCTTTGCGTTGCTTCATTGCGGGGGAACCGTCGTGAGTGTCGACGGCGAGGGCGGGTCCAGCGGGCGAGCGCACGCCGGGCGCGCCGGGCACGCGGGGCGCAGCAATTCCGTCGCGGGTACCGGGGGCAGCGACAGCCTGCCCGACGCGGGGTTCGATGCCTACGTTGACCCGGGCTGTCCGGATGTCGGCGCGCCAGTCGAGGTGAGGGAGTGCGATCCGTTCGCTACGGCGCCGACTTGCCCGCCGGGTGAAGGTTGCTTTCCGTTCGTCGATCATCCGTTCGGTGCGGGCTGTGACGCGCAAAGCTTCGGCACCGCGTGCCGACCTGTGGGCACCGGTCAGCAGGGCGATACCTGCGGTAGTGCCGCCCAGAGCTGCGCCGCGGGCTTCGTGTGCGTCGTGGGTTCGCAACCGGGTAAGCACTGCGTGCAACTATGTCGGCTCGGCCAACAAAAGGTATGCCCCGCAGGCATGATTTGCGGTGAGCTCGACGTCGAAGGCTACGGCGTATGTTCTTGAATCGCGTTCGAGGCGCGCACGCCCTCTCGAGTCTGTTCGCGCTGTTTGCTCTCTCCTGCGGCGCGCGCACCGCGATCTATACCAGTGACGCGGGTGCGCCGGAGCCGTGCAGCGTGGATCTGGATTGCGACACGGGCGATCTGTGCGCGCGCGCCGAGTGCCGTGAGGGAACCTGCGTCGCGCTGCCGGTCGTCGTCTGTGACGACCACGATTCCTGCACGGACGACCTGTGTGATTGGCAAAGCGGCCAATGCTCGTACTCGCCCGTCACGCTCGATCTCGACGCGGACGGTCATCGCGCTCCGAAGCCGGGCTTCGCCCCCGGCGCGCCAGGTGCCTGCGGTGACGATTGCGACGACCGCAGTGCGGCCGCCTACCCCGGGGGCAAAGAGACGTGCGACGGCGTTGACAATGATTGCAACGGCAAGGTGGATGACGGCGCGCAGTACGGCAATTTGCAAACGCCCGTGCCGGTCGGTTCGAAGGCCTTCGACAAGACCAACGGGGGCAGCATTGCCTACGACGGAAGGAACTACGGCATCACCTTCTCCGGCCACAAGCAACTTTGGAGCTCGTATTTCACGAGCCTTTCGCGCTCCGGCACGCCCGTGGTGCCCGAGACCCCGCTGAGCGAGCTCAACAGCGCAACGTACGCTGGTGCGCTCATCCACAACGGCAGCTACTTCGCGCGGGCATGGCCCGACGCGCGGCAAGACGGCAACTACGAAGTCTATTTCAATCGTTACGACTCGAGCGGGCAGAAAGCCGGCCCTGACGTGCGCATCACGCGCGCGCCCAAGTTCTCTCTCGATCCCGCGCTGGCTTGGAACGGCAAAGAGTCGATTTTGGTGTGGGACGACACGCGCAACGAGGGTCGGCAAGACGACGACATTCGCCTGTACGGCCAACGCATCGCATTCGACGGTTCATTGATCGGTGACAACATTGCGCTGACCGACGCCGGTATTCATGCGGAACGGCCGGGCATTGCGCTCGGCCAGGCCAAGGTGGGCATCGCGTTCGTTTCTCGGCTCTCCGACACGGTCGTGCACACGAAGTTCTTCACCACCGCGCCCGACTTGACTCAGCCGAGCGCGCTCGTCGACTTGGGCGGTAGCGACGTGCAAACGGTCGCCTTGGTCTATGTCGGCGGGCACTTCGCAGCGTTTTGGGATCGCGATTCCGGCACCACGATCGGTCCGTCGATCTACGGCGCGACCGTCGACGAGCAAGGCAACGTGCTGTCGAGCGCGCGGGCCGTGACCAGCGGCGCCAATTTCGCGCGCGGATTTTCGGCCGTTTCGCTGGGCGACCGCGTGATCCTGGTGTGGGCCGATGATCACGACGGCAACTACGACCTGTACTTGCAGATCCTGGACGCAAATTTGAACGTCCTGAATCCCCGCACTCGACTCAGCTTCAGCCCGACCGACACGCTGTCGCCCGTTGCCGCCCTCGGGCCCAACGGCGATCTCGGCGTGCTGTTCGACGACTTGGAGGTCGGGGGTCGTCAGGCGTATTTCTTGGGCATGAGCTGCGTCATGCCCGGCAGCGTCTCGCCCCCGAACTGAGAGCCTATACCGATAGGCTCTTGGCGCTCGCGCGACTTCCGCGCGCCTAGCGCAACACGCGCGGCCCGGCTTGGTGAACCTTGCCGGGCAAGCGTCGACCCACCACGGCCTCCGCGACGCGCCCGGCTTCGATCAGCTTGTCGAGATCCACGCCGGTCTCGATGCCCATGCCCTGCAGCATGTACACGAGGTCTTCAGTGGCCAGATTGCCAGCGGCGCCTGGTGCGTAAGGGCAACCGCCCAGCCCGGCGACTGAAGAGTCGAAATCGCGAATGCCGAGCTCCAGACCGACCAGCGCGTTGGCGAGTGCGGTGCCGCGCGTATCGTGAAAATGCAGCGCCAACTGGGAGGCTGGAAATTCGGCGAGAAACAGCGATACCAAGCGCTTGGTCACGAGCGGCGTGCCGACGCCGATCGTATCGCCCAACGACACTTGGTAACAGCCGAGTTCGAGCAGCGCGCGAGTAATGGACAAGGACGCCTGAGGATCGACGTCCCCTTCGTACGGGCAACCCCAGACCGTGGACACGTACGCTCGCACGCGCATCTTGGCGGCGAGCGCCGGCGGGACGACCTCGCGGAACGTCTCGAGCGACTCCGCGATGCTCTTGTTGGTGTTCTTTCGGTTGTGGGTTTCGCTCGCCGACATGAATACGGCGATCTCTCGCAGGCCGGCGGCCTGAGCGCGCTCGAAACCCTTGGCGTTCGGGCACAGCGCGCTCAGCGTCACGCCCGCGGGCGCTTGGAACTCTCGCGCGAGTTCTTCGGCGTCCGCGAGTTGCGGTACCCAACGCGGCGAGACGAAGCTCGTCAGCTCGATGCGCTTGAGGCCTGCTTCGACCAGCGCCGCGAGGATTTGCTTTTTGCCTTCGAGCGGGATGGGCAGTGCCTCGTTCTGCAGGCCGTCACGGGGCGACACCTCGTAGATCGAGACTTGATCGGGTAGCGCGTCGAGCATGGCTTGGCGAGTCCGGTGAGGCACGCCGCTCCGGCGCGGCCAACGCTTACAAGTCTAGCAGCCGCAGCTGGTTCTGGCGCGGGTGCGGCGTGAACTGGATGGGATACTCCCCAGTCCAACACGCGGTGCAAAACGACTTGTTGTCCGGGGGCGACTCGTGCGCCTCGTTCGGCTCGCCCGCCATCGGTAGCGAGCGCTTGGTGCTCCGGCCGGTGGTCTCTGTCCGCGCCGTGACCACCGAGCGGACCATCGAGTCGAGCGACAGGTACGCCAGGGTATCGCTGGTGATGTACTGGTTGATCTCTTCGACCGAGTGACTCGAAGCGATCAGCTCGCCACGGGTGGGGGTGTCGATGCCGTAGTAGCAGGGCCATTTGGTGGGCGGACTGGAGATGCGCATGTGCACCTCCTTGGCCCCCGCGTCCCGCAGCATTTTGACGATTTTGCGGCTGGTCGTGCCGCGCACGATGCTGTCGTCCACGACGACCACGCTCTTCCCCTTCAGGATCGCGCTGATCGGGTTCAGCTTCAGACGCACGCCGAAGTGGCGAATGCTCTGGCGGGGCTCGATGAACGTGCGACCCACATAGTGGCTGCGCACCAGGCCGAGCTCGAACGGCAGGCCTGATTCTTCGGCGTAGCCGATGGTGGCAGGCACGCCGGAGTCGGGAACTGGGATCACGACGTCGGCCTTGACGCCGTGTTCGCGAGCCAGCGCTCGGCCCAGGTTTTTCCTGGCTGCGTACACGCTGATGCCGTCGATGTTGGAATCTGGGCGCGCGAAATACACGTATTCGAAGATGCAGGTGTGACGCTTGACCGGCGCGAACGGCCAGACGCTGCGCACACCGCGCTGGTCGATCACCAACATTTCGCCCGGATCGACGTCGCGCACGTATTCGGCATCGATCAAGTCGAAGCTGGAGGGCTCGCTGGCGACGACGAAGGTGTCGGTGCCGGGCAACCTGCCGAGGCAGAGCGGCCGGATACCGAGCGGGTCGCGGACGGCGATCATGCACTCAGGAGTCAAAATGAGCAGCGAGTAGGCGCCCTGGACCTGGCCCAGCGCGTCCGCCACGCGGTCCTCGAAGGAGCGCTGTTGGCTCATCGCGAACAGGTGCACGATGACTTCGGTATCGCTCGTGCTTTGGAAGATCGAGCCGCGCTCCTCGAGCTTCTCGCGCAGTTGCTCGGCGTTCGTCAGGTTGCCATTGTGTGCGACCGCGATCGAGCCGCGCGAGTAGTCGACGGCGATCGGCTGGGCGTTCTTCAGCGCCGAGCCGCCTGCGGTCGAATAGCGAACGTGCCCGATGGCGTGGGGGCCGCCCAAGCGCTCGAGCTGTTCCGGTGGGAACACATCGATCACGTGTCCCATGCCGCGGTGCAGGCTGAGCTGCGAGCCGTCGCTGGTGACGATACCGGCGCTTTCCTGACCCCGATGCTGCAGGGCGTGAAGCCCTAGGTAGGTCAGGTTCGCTGCCTCTTTATGGCCGTAGATGCCGAAGACGCCGCACATTCTGGTCCGACTGCCCGGAAGTTTCCGGAGCGTTAGCTTTTGGGGCGAACCGCTGCCACGATTTTCAGGTGTTGGCTAGCGAAGCTTGCGAGCGTGAGCTCAAAAGCTCGGCGCCACTCTGGCTGCACTTCCTTCGTCGCGCCAGCATTCGCCTCAGAGTGGGTCCGGCGCTCGGGCCGGTCAAGCCCGCGGTGCGATGCGCACTCACGGTCGAACACCTGCCAGCCAAAGCAGACGCGATGCGCGGAGGCAGAGTCTGGTGCCCCTCCAGCGGTCGATACCTGGGACCCGGGACGCGGGGCGAAGGGAAGTGAGAGTAGTGAACGGTGCGCGTGAAGCCGCGCATGGCTCGCGAAAAAAATGCCAAACAACGCGTACAGCTTTTGCGCCATACCGCTATCCTCGTCTCGACATGAGCGCGCTCGACGAGCTCCTTCGCCACTGGCGGAGCAACCCGGATGCCGATGCGACGATCGCCCTTTGCTCTTTCCTCGGCACATCGTCGCGCGAGGAGCTGATCCGCGAGGTCGCGGCGAGCGCCGAGACCTGGCACCCCGAAGACGGAAAGGTGATGCTCGCGGTCGGCCGCATGTTCCTCGATGCGGGACTGCTCTCGGAAGCCCAAGGGGCGCTGGTCGCATCAAGCAAAGCCAGCGGTCGAGATGGCAAGCCTTTTCGTTACTTGGGTGAGGTGCTGCTGCGCCGGGGAGACGCAGTCCGAGCGGAAAAAGTGCTGGCTCGGGCTCTACAATTCAGCCCCAATGACCCTGAAGCTGGGCTCTGGCATGACCGTTCAGTCGTCTACAGCGCACTGCAGACGCGGATTGGCGTCGAAGCGGTGGCTGCGGAGGTGCTACGGGCGATGCCGAAGCAAAATTCGATTCCTGCGCCGACGATGGCCGGGCTGAGCCACAAACCGTTTGGCAACGAAGCGCCGACCAAACCGCGCTCGCAGAACCCGTTTTCGAATCCAGCTGGGCCGATCGAAGAAGCATTGCCCAGCTTCGAGTCGGAAGACCCGCTGCGCGTGTCCGATTCTGATCTGCTGGAGGAGTCGTCGCCGCGTATTTCGCCGCGCGCCAATCCGGGTCGAGCCACCACGCTCGGCATCGGTCCGCCTGGACCCAAGCTGCCATCGAGCGCGCCGGCCAAAAGCGCGGCCGTGGCGGCGCGTCCCAATCCGCTGATCAGCAAGCTCGGCGGCTCGGCCGCCCCCGCCACCGCGAAGCCGGCCGCGGCGAAGCCGCCCGCGCCGATGCGTGCCGCGCCGATGGCCGCCGCGCGTCCGGCCGCAACGCGCGCCGAACCCGAGGCGCTGCCGCGTTCGGCGCGCGCGCCGGACCAGTTCGAAGAAGTGCTCACGCTGATCACTCCGGCGCCGTTCATCGCGCCGTCTTGGCCGGAAGCGCCCATTGTGCGCTCGCCTCTTCCCGCGCCAGCCATGCCGCCGTCGCTGCCACTGCCGTCAGCAGATTTCACCCCCGCGCCCGAAACGCCGACTCGCATTGCACTCGCGGTGGCCGAGACCATGGCCGCTCCTTCGTTTGCTTCGCCACCCCCATTCGAGCAGGCGCCAGCGCCGCAGCCCTCGAATCGATACGTCGCTCGCGCGCCGATGGCGAACTACGCGGATGCGGGCTTGCCGGAGGCGGGGCTGGTGCTGCAGCACTTGTCGCGCGTCGGCGTGTACGAACCAGGCGGCGGTGCGGCGCCCGCGTGGGAAACGCCCAAGCGCCAGAAGACGCGCGGCACCTGGACGATCTCGGTGGCGATCGTGCTGATCGCGGCCGCTGGTGCGGGCTCGTACGCGTACTCCAAGAAGGTCCGCGCTGAACGAGCGCAGCATGCCCTCGCGCTCAATGACGAAGTCAAGAAGCTGCTCGAGACCGGCCAGGTTGCGGACCTGCGCAAGACCGATCAAAAGCTCAACGAAGCATTCGAGCTCGATTCGTTGAGCCAGCAAGCGGCGCGCCTATGGCTGCAGAATCGCGTGCTGTACGAGATTTTGACGGCCGAAGAAGTGCGCGGCATCGACTCCGCAGTGCATCGCGGCAAAACCGTGAATTTGCCCGAGAAAGACACGGCGTTCGGACGCATTGCCTCGTTCATGGCGGAGGGTGATCTGGCGGGCGGCGCGGCGATTTTGCCGCGTTGGGACGGCGCCAGCGCGCACGACCCGTACTATCAGCTCGCTGCCGGCGCGGTCCTCGAGCGCGCGGGCGATCTGCGCGCGGTCGAACGCTACGACGCAGCACGCCAGCTCGACCCTGACTTCATCCCCGCGCAGATGCTGCTCGCTCGCCTACTGCTGCTGGAATTCGGCGGTGAGCGCGCCAAGCCCGTGATGGAGACCTTGCGCAAGAAGCTCGGTGAGGCGCCGATCACGCGCGCGCTGTCGGCGCTCGCGTGGATCGTCGATCCGGAACGCCCGGAGGCGTTGCCCGACGACGCCAAGCTCGAAGCGGGCGACGCAGAGAAGCTGCCGGCACCGCTCAGCGGCGTGCCAGCCATGGTCGAAGCCGTGCAAGCCATGCGCGCGGGGGATCTGCCGAAGGTCTCGCACGCCATCGACTCCGCGGTGGCCGGCGCGATGACGCCGTCACTTGCCGCGGGCCTCGGCTTTTTGGCGATCGAGGCCGGCGACGAGCAATTGGCGCGCAAGGCGGCGCTGCGCGCGCTGCAATTCTCCGCGGTCTACCCGCGTGCGCGGACTCTGGCGGCGCGCGTGGCGCTGCTCGGCGGCCGCCTGGACGAAGCGCAGAAGGCGATCGAAGAGCTGGATCCCAGTGCGCCGGACGTGGCGGTCGTGCGCGGTGTGGTCGCGTACGAAGCGCTCGAGCCGGCGGATCTCGAGGGCGCGCTGCGCTCGATCGGCGAAGCCGCGCATACTCGTCAGGCGTACACCGCGCTGGCAGCGGGGCCTGGGGTGCTCACGGGCAGCGCTTTCCCTTCGCACGAAAAGCTGGAGGCCATGGCCACCCCCGCAACCCCTTGGGGTGAACTGGTTGCCAGCGACGCCGCGCTCGGGGTGGGGGACCTGGCGCTGGCAAACAAGATCTTGAGCCGTCGCCACGGCGACGCGCTGCGACCCGTGCACTACCTGCGTCTGGCGCGCCTGTATCGCTACCAGAACAAGCCCGACGAAGCGCTCAAGGCCGTGCTGGCGGCGCGTGAAGGGTCGACCACGAGCGCAGTGCTGATTGAATCGCTGTACTGCTACTTGAAGAAGGAGGACACCGCAGGGGCGCGCAATCTGGTGGCCAAGCACCCGACGGTGCTCGGACCGCTGACCGCGTGGCTCGGCGTGCTGGTCGACGCCGCCAGCAAGCAGAAGGCTCAGGCCGCCGCGCGGACCGCCAAGCTCGACCTACCACCGGCGGAAACGCCGCTCGCGCTTCGGATTTTGGTCGCGCGGGCCTTGGTGGCGGCAGAGGACAAGCGAGCCCGTCCGTACGTGCTCGCTTTGGCCAAGCAAGTTCCCAAGCACCCCGACGTGGCCCTTGCCGCGCTCGAGCTCAACGCGAAGTGAGCTCGAGCGCGTTTCGCTAGCTTACGCCGGTAGAGCTCAGAACGTGTACGCGGCGCCGACCGCGAGCGAGGTCTGAGTCTTCTTGCCACCCCACATCACTTCTTGGTCTGCGCCGTCGACGCGGAACTCGGCGCGTAGCAAGAGTGCACCGGCGATCGTGTAGCCGGGCGTGATGGTGAAGTTCCACAGACCGACCTTGTCTTTGCCCGCCGCTGCAGCCGC
>Ga0134124_10000429_pt1 | contig 35565 bp, 25 predicted proteins | sample KB304_FD_96880 | JGI IMG/M metagenome (GOLD analysis project Ga0134124, IMG submission 96880) | Terrestrial soil microbial communities without Nitrogen fertilizer from Kellogg Biological Station, Michigan, USA - KB3-0-4 | ecosystem: Environmental > Terrestrial > Soil > Unclassified ... | reverse complement strand
GTCGGCTCACTATTCGGATTGGCGACCGCATGCGCGGTGAACATTTGCCAGAATGTCTTGCGCGCCGATGCCGAAAGCCCCGCAACCTTCAGCGCGTCGCGCCAGCGCGCGGCAGCGGACGCCCAGTCGGCGAATCCTTTCGGCAGCAGCGCTTCCAGCTTGGCGCGGATCGCCTGCGCGAACACCGGCGCCGCGCCGTCGGTGGAAATGCCGATTACCAGTGGGGAGCGGTTGACGATGGCGCCGAAGGCGAAATCGCAGAAGGCCGGCTTGTCGACCACGTTCACCGGCACGCCGGCGGCGCGTGCGGCGGCCGCAAAAGCCGCCGCTCCCGAGTCATCCTCGAAGGCGCCGACCGCAATGGTCGCGCTGCGCAAATCGTCCGGCGTCCAGGCGTCGCACGCATAACCATCGACACGCGCGCCGGCCGCTTCCAGCAGTTCGCGCTTCCAGTCGGCCGCCGGGCCCTCCCCGACCAGCACCGCGCGCTTGCCGCGCAGGTCGAAGAACACCGGCAGCCGCGCCAGCGCACCCATCTTTTCGGTTGTCCTCTCAGACGGCTTGCGCGACGCGGCCATTGGCAACGATCCTTTTGAGTTCGGGCAGGCACGAACCGCAATTGGTGCCGGCGCGCAGCGCGCTGCCGATCTCGGCAACGCTGGCCGCACCGCCGGATAAGGCCGTGCGAATCGCGGTGAGACCGACGCCGAAACAGGCGCACACCACCGGGCCTGGATCGGCGATGCCGTCGGTCGACTTGCCGGACAGCACCGCGCGACGCTGCGGCTCGCCCACCGCCTCGGCGTCGAACAGCGCGCGCACCGCATCCCATTGCGGCGCCGCTTCCGCCAGGCCGATAAACAGACAGCCGCTGAGCCGTCCTTCGACGAACGCGGCCACGCGATAAATGCCGCGCGGCTCGTCCGCATATTCCGCAAGCTCCGCGCCTTCAAACATTGCCCGTGCCGCCCAGGCGGCGGGCGGTTCGTTCGTCGCGAGGAGATAGCCCTGCCCGCTCGCCAGTGTCACGCGCGCCCACCAGGTGGCGTCCGGTAGCGTCGTGCGCTCGCGCGTCAGCAGGAAGCCGCCATAGCGGAAGTCGACCGGCTCGACCGCGGCAGGCGTCGCCTTCGCCTCCGGCTGGCCGGAGAACGGATCCGTCGCCGGATTGATCAGTTCGCCAATGCGCGCGGACGACGCCGTCTCGCCGCTCCAGTGGATCGGCGCGAACACCGAGCCGCGCCGCTGGCCTTCGGCTATGACGACCTTAAGCACGCAGGCGCCGTAGGCCGTGCGCACGCGCGCGAAGCCGCCATCTTTTAATCCCGCCGCAATCGCGTCCTCCGGATGGATTTCGAGAAACGGCTCGCGGATGTGACTGGCGAGCCGCGGGCTCAGGCCCGAGCGGGTCATCGTGTGCCATTGGTCGCGGACGCGACCGGTGTTGAGGCGCAGCGGGAAATGCGCGGTCAGCGCGCGCCGCAGCGCCGGCATCTCCGGCGCGACCAGCCGCGCCTTGCGGTCGGAGGTGAAGAAACCGCCTTGCGCGAAGAAGCGCGTGTCGGCCCGCTCCTCTCCAGCGCGCGCCGGCCATTGCACCGGGTCGAGCGCGTTGAATTCATCGTCACCGATCGTCGCCAGCGCGCCGATGTCGAAGTCGCGCGTACCGTCGTTCTCGAAAGCCGACAGCGCGGCGTGCTCGCGGAAAATATCGGCGGCCGAACGGTAGGCGAACTGTGCACCGAAACCCATGCGCTGCGCGACCTGCGCGACGATCCACCAGTCCGGCTTCGCCTCACCCGGCGCCGCCAGAAATGCCCGCTGGCGCGAGATGCGCCGCTCGGAATTGGTGACGGTGCCGTCTTTCTCGCCCCAGGCCGTCGCCGGCAGCAGGATGCGCGCTCCCGCCGTGATGGTGTCGTTCGAGAGCACATTGTCGGAGACGACGAAGAGGTCGAGCTTGCCGAGCGCCTCGCGGACCGCGCCGGCGCGCGGCAGCGACACCGCCGGATTGGTCGCCATCACCCACAGGGCCTTGATCTCGCCGCGCTCGATGGCCTCGAACATCTGCACAGCCTTGAGGCCTTCGCGCGTGGCCATATTCGAGGCGCGCCAGAAGCGGCCGACACGATCGATGTCCTCCGCGGTGAAATTCATGTGCGCGGCAAGTTGATTGGCAAGTCCACCTACTTCGCGGCCGCCCATGGCATTCGGTTGGCCAGTGAGCGAGAACGGCCCCATGCCCGGCCTGCCGATGCGGCCGGTGGCGAGATGGCAGTTGATGATCGACGATACCTTGTCGGTGCCCTGCGCCGATTGGTTCACCCCCTGCGAAAACGCGGTGACGACGTTCGGCGTCTCGCGGAACAGATCGAAGAAGCGCTGCACGTCATTGGCGTCGAGACCGCAGCGGGCGGCGGTCACCGCCACATCGGGCGCGATCTCGCGCGCGCGCGCCAGCGCTTCGGTGAGCCCCGTGGTGTGCGCAGCGATATATTCGTAATCGAGCGCCAGATGATCGGCGAGATGAACCAGCAGGCCGCAGAACAGCGCGGTGTCGCTACCCGGTGCGATCTGAAGAACAAGATCGGCGTCCTCGGCGGTTGCGGTGCGGCGCGGATCGATCACGACGATCTTGGCGCCGCGCTCGCGCTTGTTGGCGACCATGCGCTGGTACAGCACCGGATGGCACCAGGCCGCGTTCGAGCCGGTGAGTACGATGAGGTCGGCGCAATCGAGGTCGGCATAGACGCCGGGCACCGTATCGCTGCCGAATGCGCGGCGATGGCCGGCGACCGAGGACGCCATGCACAGCCGCGAATTGGTGTCGACATTGGCCGAGCCGAGGAAACCCTTCATCAGCTTGTTGGCGACGTAATAATCCTCGGTCAGCAATTGGCCGGAGAGATAGAACGCCACCGCCTGCGGCCCCTGCTCGCGCGCGATGCGCGCAAAACCGTCGGCGACCAGACCAATGCTGTGCTGCCAAGACGTGCGCGCGAGCGTTCCATCCGCCCCCCGCCACATCGGGTAAAGCAGCCGCGTTTCGAGCCCGAGCGTCTCGCCGAGTGCCGAGCCCTTGGAGCAGAGCCGGCCGAAATTCGCCGGGTGGTCGGGATCCCCGGCGATCACCGCGCCGCCACGCCCGTCGGGCTTGGCCAATACACCGCAGCCCACGCCGCAGTAAGGACACGTGCTGCGCACAGCCGGCGGATGTTGCGCGGGCGCGTTCATCAATAGACGTCCTGCTGATAGCGGCCGACCTTCTTCAGGTTTCCGACAAAGGCCGCCGCTTCCTCGGCGGAGCGGGCGCCGTGCTGCGCCACGATGTCGACCAGCGCGATTTCCACGTCCTTGGCCATGCGCTTGGCATCGCCGCAGACGTAAAGGTGTGCGCCTTCGGTCAGCCAAGCCCACAGATCGCGGCCGACCTCGCGCATGCGATCCTGCACATAGACCTTGTCCTTGCCGTCGCGCGACCAGGCGAGTGACAGGCGCGTCAACACGTTGGCCGCCTTCAGCTCGCGGAATTCCTCCTCGTAGAAGAAGTCGCAGTTGGAGCGCTGGTGGCCGAAGAACAACCAGTTGCGGCCGGAGGCCTTGGTCGCCTGGCGCTCCTGCAGGAAGGCGCGGAAGGGCGCGACGCCGGTGCCCGGCCCGATCATGATGATCGGCACCGAGGGGTCTTCCGGCAGGCCGAAGGCGTGCGCCTTCTGCACATAGGCTTTCAGCTTGGCGCCGGCCGCGATCCGTTCGGCGAGGAATGTGGAGGCGACACCCAGCCGCTTACGGCCCTTGATCGCATAGCGCACCGTATCGACGGTGAGCGCGACGCGGCCGGGATTGGCCTTGAGCGACGAGGCGATCGAATAGAGGCGCGGCTGCAACGGATCGAGCGCCTCGATGAAAGCCTCGGGATCGGGACGCACACCGGAAAATTTCTCGATCGCCGCCAGCACGTCGAGGGCCTCGGCATCGCCGTCCGGATCTTCGCCGGTCGAGAGCGCGCGCGCCTTTTTCCGTTTGTCGCCACCGGTGATGTAGGAATAGAGCTGAAACAGCATATCGGGCGCCGGCGACAGCGACACCCCGTCGGTGAGCACCTCGCGCAGTGTACGTCCGCCGATGGGGAAATTGGCCGGCGCGCCGAGCGCGGCGATGACATCGCTCACCAGCTTCGGGTCGTTCGCCGGAAACAGCCCGAACGAATCGCCGACCTTGTACTCGAGCCCCGAGCCGGCGAGATCGAATTCGACGTGCCAGGTTTCCTTCTCCGATGGCCCCTTGTTCAGCCGCCTGCGCGACAGGAACGTCGCGGTTGCCGGATTATCGCGCGTGCCTGCCGCGGCTTGCACGCTCGGCGCGGGCTCGGCGGCTTTCGTCACCACCGCCGGCGCGGCAACGCCCGGCGCCTTCTTCATCTCCTCGTAAAGCGCCTTCACCATGCGGGTGGTTTCCTTGCCACCCGGCACGCACAGGTTCAGCCGCTCTTCCTTGCCGGAGAAGATCGCGCCGGAATAATTCTTGCAGTCATAGCCGCACTGGCCGCAGTCCTGCTGCGCCATCGCCGCCATCAGCTTCCAGCGTACGGGCTTCGCCTCGGCCAGCGTCATGCGCTCGGCCAGCGGCAGCGACTGGTCGTGCCAGGGCGCACCGCCGTCATCGTCCTCGGCGGGCGCGGCCGGCGCGCCGTTCATCAGGGCGGCCGCCTGCTCGTCGCTCAGCGGCGTCACGCCCGAGCCTTCGAGCGAGATAAAGCCGGCGAAGAAGCCGTTGAGCCATTCGCGCTGCTCCGGCGAGAACGGCGCGCTCTCCGGAATCAGCGAAGGAAACGGCGACGGCACGTTCTGCGTCATTCGACGCCTCCCGCCGCAAACATCTCTTTGAGCTTGTCGACCTCATGCCGCTTGGCGAAGGCGAGGAAGCTCTCCTCGCGGCCGGCGCGGTTGCCGAGATAACCTTTCAGCATGCCTTCGACGACGCGCGGCGCATCCTCCGCCTTCACATCGCGATAGATCTCGCGGCCGAGCGCGGCATCCGGCCCGAAGCCGCCGCCGACATGGATGTGATAGCCCTCGACTTGGTCGCCCTCCTCGCTCACCTGGATCTTGCAGGCGATCAGCCCGATCTCGCTGATGAAGTGCTGCGCGCAGGAGTGATGGCAGCCGGTGAGATGGATGTTGACCGGCCCGTCGAGCTCGACACGCGACTCGCACCACTTGGCGATGTCCTCGGCGTGACGCTTGGTGTCGGAAGCAGCGAACTTGCAGCCGACATTGCCGGTGCACGCGACAAGGCCTGCGCGGATCGAGGTGGCCTCGGTGGCCAGCCCGAGCGCGGCGACAGCGGCCGTGGCGGCAGAAACCTTGTCATCGGCAACGCCGGAGATCAGCAGGTTCTGCCAGACCGTCAGACGGATATCGCCATCGCCGAAATCGCGCGCGATTGTCGCGAGGCCGCGCATCTGCGCGGCGGTCAACTTGGCGACCGGCAGCACCACGCCGATCCAGTTGAACCCGTCCTGCTTCTGCTTGTGCACGCCGACATGGGCGGAGCGATTTTGCGGCAGCCGCGGCGCCATCGCTTCGGCCGGGACCTTGGTCAGCTTGCGGCCGAGCCGGTCCTCGACATGCGCGACGAACTTCTCCAGGCCCCAGGCGTCGAGCACATATTTCAGCCGCGCCTTGGCGCGATCGGTACGGTCGCCGTGGTCGATATAGACGCGCACCACCGCATCCGCGACCGCCGTCGCCTCCTCCGGCTTCACCACGATGCCAGTGTCGCGCGCGAAATCCTTGTGGCCGGTGATCCCGCCGAGCGCGAGACGGAAATAGACGCCGGCCTCCGGCCCGAAGCCCGCCTTCACCTCGACCGCCGAGAAGCCGATGTCATTGGTGTCTTCGAGCACCGGAATGACGCCGCCGCCTTCGAAGCCGACGTTGAACTTGCGCGGCAAGCCGTAGAGCGTGCGGTCGTTGAGAATGTGGAAGTGCCACTCGCGCGCATATGGCCGCGTGTCGATCAGTTCCTGTGGATCGATGCCCGCGGTCGGCGTGCCGGTGACGTTGCGAATGTTGTCGGCCCCGGAGCCGCGCGAGCACAGACCGAGGTCCTGGATCGCCTCGACCATGGCGACCGCGCTCTTCGGCATGATCTCGCGCATCTGCAGATTGGCGCGCGTGGTGACGTGGCTGTAGCCGCCGGCGTAGCGCTCGGACAGGTCGGCCAAGCCCGCAAACTGCCAGTGCGTCAGAATGCCGTTGGCGATGCGCAGGCGGCACATATAGGAATTCTGCGCCGGCGCCACATAGAACAGGCCGTAATAGCGCCAGCGGAAATTGTCCGGCGGCTTCGGCGCCTCGTTCTTCTTCGCCTGCTCTTTCAGTTTCTCGTAGCCGTCGAAAGGATGCAGCTCGCGCTTGAACTTCTCCTGGTCGGCGAGCTTCTTGCCTTCCTTCACGACGCGGTTCTGCGCCTTGAGATGCACGGCATCGGGCCCGACCGGCTCCGCGTTCGTCGCAGCCGGCGTCCCACCGCTCGCCGGCAGCCCGCGCGCGGCGCGGCCGATCTGCACGCCGGAGGTGAAGCCTTCGAGATATCGCTTCTGCTCGGGAGAGAAGTCGCCGCTCATGGCCATTCAAAGTCCCGTCGTTTCATCGCGCCAACAAAATGCCGCTGGCCACGTCGCGCGGACGTAGGTTCCAGCGGCGATGCTGCGGCGAGCCCTACGTGCGGGCCAAACGCCAGCGATCGCCATTGACCGCCGACGCGCCTCTATCAATACAAGTCTCGTGCCAGAGCGGCGCGAGCCATAAACCATATTATTTTCACATGGTTATAGGCAGCCACGACGGGTGTTCTGTTCCCCTCCCACCTCACTGCCTGATTGGAACGCACCGTCGCCTATTTTTTTTGCAGTGCAGCGTAGCGCCCTACCCGGGCGACGAGCGCACCGACAAAAACCGCACAAAAACAGGGCGCAGCGGCTGCGGCGGACGCGACATTAACTGGCACGACATTTGCGGATGACGTCTGCGCAAGCACGATGACGTCAGCATAAGCACGCCGGATGAAAGCATGTGCATGACGCTGCCAAGCACTTAAGCGCAATCAGGGGAATCTGAAATGGCCTATCTCGTACCTTCCGAATTCGCGACCAAGATGGTCGACGCAGGTGAATCCAAAATCTTCATGTCGACCAGGGATACGGTCATCCGCGCTTACATGGCGGGCGCCATTCTGGCATTGGCCGCTTGGTTCGCGATCACCATTACCGTGAACACCGGCCAGCCCTTGCTCGGGGCAATTCTATTCCCGGTCGGCTTTTGCATGCTGATCCTTTTGGGCTTTGACTTGTTGACCGGCGTGTTCGTCCTGTGCCCACTGGCTCTGCTCGACAAGCGGCCGGGTGTTACGGCCGCCGGCGTTCTGAGAAATTGGGCCCTCGTCTTCGTCGGAAACTTCGCCGGCGCTCTCACCACCGCCTTTCTCATGGCGTTCGTGACGACATACGGCTTCACGCAGGCGCCTGACAAAGTCGGTACCGTGATCGGAAACATCGGCGAATCCCGTACGCTGGGTTACGCGGCGCACGGCGTGGCCGGCATGGCAACGTTGTTTTTCCGCGGCGTGCTTTGCAACTGGATGGTCTCGACCGGAGTCGTCGGCGCCATGGTGTCGACGACCGTCCCCGGCAAAGTCATCGCCATGTGGATGCCGATCTTCGTGTTCTTCTACATGGTGTTCGAGCATTCGGTCGTGAATATGTTCTTGTTTCCGGCGGGCTTGATGCTGCACGCCCCCTTCTCAATCGTGGACTATCTGTTGTGGAACGAGATCCCGACCGTGCTCGGCAACCTGGTCGGTGGTCTGGCCTTCACGGGCCTCACCCTGTACGCCACGCACGTGAAGACCGCTCCAAAACGCGGCACTCTCAAGCGCGTCGCCTAAGACGAACTGCTAATGTAGGGCCTCAATCCACCCGGGTTGAGGCTCTACACCTTAGGCGGCCGCATGGCGCAACTCGCGATATCGCTTGGACAGCACTCCGATAAGGGCCGCAAGGAGTCCAATCAGGACTTTCACGGCGCATTGATTCCGGAAGAACCGCTGTTGAGCCTGAAGGGCATCGCTATTGTCCTGGCGGATGGCATCAGCAGCAGCAACGTCAGCCAGATTGCCAGCGAATCCGCGGTTAAGAGCTTCCTGACCGATTATTACTGCACGTCGGAAGCATGGTCGGTAAAAACCTCGGCATACCGCGTCTTGGCCGCCACAAATTCTTGGCTGCATGCTGAAACTCGGCGAAGTCAGCACCGCTATGACAAAGACAAGGGCTATGTCTGCACCTTGAGTGCAATGGTCATTAAGTCGACCGCCGCGCACATTTTCCATGTCGGCGACTGCCGCATCTACCGGCTCGCCGGCAACGCCCTTGAGCAACTCACCGACGATCATCGGATCGCCTTCTCATCGGAACAGAATTATCTCGCCCGCGCGCTGGGAATGAACCCGCAGATCGAAATTGATCACCAAACGCTGCAGGTCGGAAAAGGCGACGTCTTTCTGCTGGCAACCGACGGCGTTTACGAACATCTGGAACCCCGCTTTATCGCCAGAACGATCAACAACGGTGCGAAGGACTTGGACGCGGCTGCGAGACTCCTTGTCGAAGAGGCACACAAGAAAGGCAGTCCGGATAACCTCACCGTTCAGATTGTCCGTATCGACGATCTGCCGGACGCCGAACCGAGCGACGTTTTCGGCCGCACATCTGAACTATCGCCTCCTCCGCTGCTCGAGGCGAGAATGGTTTTCGATCACTACCGAATTGTCAGAGAAGTCCACGCCAGCAGCCGCAGTCATATTTATCTGGCCGTCGATACCGAAAACGACGCTGTGGTCACCCTGAAGATCCCCTCGATCGATTTGCGCGACGACCCCGGATACCTCAAGCGCTTCATGATGGAAGAGTGGGTCGCCCGCCGCATCAACAGTCCGCATGTCTTGAAGCCATGCCTGCAATCCAGAAAGCGGAATTACCTGTATGTCATTATGGAGTTTGTCGACGGGCAAACCCTGACGCAATGGATGATCGACAATCCAAAGCCCGATCTTGAGATTGTCAGGGGGATCGTGGAGCAAATCGCCAAGGGGCTGCAGGCCTTCCACCGCATGGAAATGCTGCATCAGGACCTGCGGCCCGAAAATATCATGATCGACCGAACGGGGACGGTGAAAATCATCGACTTCGGCTCCACCAGCGTCGCCGGGGTCATGGAAACGACGCCCTCCGTGGATCCCAACCAGATTTTAGGTACGGTTCAGTACACCGCGCCGGAGTACTTCCTGGGAGAAGGCGGCTCGTCACGCTCCGATATATTCTCTCTCGGGGTCATTACCTATCAGATGCTGACCGGTCGACTGCCTTATGGCGCCCAAGTGGCGAGAGCGCGGACAAAATCGCAGCAACGGAATTTGAAATACAAGTCCGCGCTCGACAGCAATCGGGATATCCCTGTGTGGATCGACGGCACGCTCAAAAAGGCCGTGCACCCCGATCCCCACAGTCGTTACGAAGAGCTGTCAGAATTCATATTCGATCTGCGCCATCCCAATAATAAGTTTCTTATATCCTCGTCCGCCCCGCTGCTTGAGCGCAATCCATTACTGTTCTGGAAAAGCCTCTCGCTGATTCTGGCGTGTGCCATCGTGTTGCTGCTCGCTTTCTTGAGGCGATAGCGCTCGTTCACGCAGCCTGGGGTTCGGTAAACGCACGGCCAAACACGATATCGTTGCGGAAGACTTCGATCGAAACTCCCGAACGGATCAGGTCGAAATACCAGAGTCCGTCCGCCGTATCGCCGAACAGCACAGCGCCCACCAGGCGGCCGTCCTTGATCACCAGCTTCTTGTATGTGCTGAGACCGGGGTCGGAGAGCACAATCTGCTCGGTGTCGGCGGCGCCTAAGAAATCGCCGGCCGAGAACACATTGACGCCGGAAACCTTCAGGTTCGTTGCCATCACCGTGCCGGAATAGCTCGCCGCCTCGCCGGCGAGATGCGTGGCGAGCACGCGCGCATGCTCGTAGGCCGGCTCGACCAACCCGTAACACTGCTTGCGATGCTCGATGCACTCGCCGATGGCGTAAATGTCAGATCGGCTGGTGCGGAGCTGGTCGTCGACCACGATGCCGCGATCGACGGTAAGATTGGCCGTACGGGCCAAATCGGCATTGGCGCGGATGCCGGTCGCCACCACGACGAGATCGGCCGCAAGCTGGCGGCCATCCTTGAGCTCGACGCCGCGCACGCGGCTGGCGCCGAGCATGCCGATGGTCTCGGCGTTGAGATGCACGCTGATGCCGCGCCGCTCCACTTCGATCTTGAGCATCGCCGAGGCGCGCGCGTCGAGCTGGCGCTCCATCAGCCGGTCCATCAGATGCAGCACGGAAACCTGCAGGCCGGCCTTGGCAAGCCCGTAGGCCGCCTCGAGACCGAGCAGGCCGCCGCCGATCACCACCGCCTTGCCGCCGCGCGCCGCGGCGGCTTCGATGGCGGCGACGTCGCCGAGATCGCGAAAAGTCATCACGCCGGGCAAATCCATGCCCGGCACGTTGAGCCGCAGCGGCCGCGATCCGGTCGCCAGCACCAGTTTGCTGTAGGGCAGCGTCGCGCCGTTGCCGAGCCGAACGCGGCGGATTGACGGATCGATCGCCGTCGCACGGTAGCCGTAAAGCAGCGTGACGCCCCGCTCGCTCCACCAGTCGGCGGGCTTCAACTGGATGTCGGCGCGCGACACTTCCTGCGCTAACACCGAGGAGAGCAGCACGCGGTTATAGGCGAGCTGCGGCTCTTCCCCGATCACGGCGATGGCATAACGGCCGAGCGCGCGCTGGGTGAGGTTCTCCACCAGCCGCATCGCGGCCATGCCGTTGCCAACAATGACGAGCGGTTCGCTCATCGCAGTCTCCAGCGGATGCGGTCAGGCGGCCTCGACGAAGCGGTGGCGTTCGTACAGGAATTCCAGCACGCGCTGCCGGCACTTCAGGAACGTCGTGTTTGCAACCAGTTCGAGCCGCTTGCGCGGCCGGACGAGCGGCACTGACAGGATTTCGCCGATTTGCGCCGACGGTCCGTTGGTCATCATGACGATGCGGTCGGACAGCAGCACGGCTTCGTCGACGTCGTGCGTGATCATCAACACTGTATTGCCGAGCTTCTGGTGCAGGCTCATCACCGAGTCCTGCAGATGCGCGCGCGTGAGCGCGTCGAGCGCGCCGAACGGCTCGTCGAGCAGCAGCACCTTCGGCTCCATCGCCAAGGCGCGGGCGATGCCGACGCGCTGCTTCATGCCACCGGAGATTTCCGCCGGTCGTTTGTCCTTGGCATGCGTCATCTGCACCAGATCGAGATTGTGCATGGTCCAGGCGTGGCGATCGGCGCGCGACTTCTTGCCCGAGAACACCTTGTCCACCGCAAGCCGCACGTTGTCGTAGACCGTCAGCCAGGGCAGCAGGCTGTGGTTCTGGAACACGACCGCGCGGTCGGGCCCGGGGTCGTTCACCTCGCGGCCTTCGAGGATCACGCCGCCGGCGCTCGACGGCGTGAGGCCGGCAACGATGTTGAGCAGCGTCGATTTTCCGCAGCCGGAGTGCCCGATGATCGAGACATACTCGCCCTTCTCGACTTGCAGGGTAACGTCCTTGAGCACCTTGGTTTCGCTGGTGCCGCGCAGGAAGGACTTGTCGACGTGACTGATCAGAAGATACGGGGTCATGGTCATTGTCCTGTTAGTTGGCGGCCGTTCCGCGCGTGACCATGTTGGCGACGCCGGCGACGATGCGATCGAGCACGAAGCCGATGATGCCGACATAGAACAGCGCCAGGATGATTTCGCTGATGTGCGAGGAGTTCCAGGCATCCCAGATGAAGAAGCCGATACCGACGCCGCCGATCAGCATCTCGGCGGCAACGATCGCCAGCCATGACAGGCCGATGCCGATGCGCAGTCCGGTGAAGATGTAGGGGGCCGCCGATGGCACCATGATCTTGATGAAGAACTCGAACGGATTGAGCCGCAGCACCGCGGCGACGTTGCGGTAGTCCTGCGGGATGTTGCGGATTCCCACCGCGGTATTGATGATGATCGGCCAGATCGAGGTGATGAAGATCACGAAGATTGCCGATGGTTGTCCGTCGCGGAAGGCGGCAAGCGACAACGGCAGCCAGGCTAGCGGCGGCACGGTCCGCAGCACCTGGAAGATCGGATCGAGGCCGCGCATCGCCCAGATCGACTGGCCGACCAAAGTGCCGAGCGCAACGCCGGCAATCGCGGACAGTGCGTAGCCGAGCGCCACGCGCTGCAGGCTCGCCGACAGATGCCAGAACAGGCCGCGGTCGATTCCGCCGCGGTCAAAGAACGGATCGATAATCAACTCATACGTATCCTTGAAGACGCGGGACGGAGGCGGCAGCGTCGCGCCTTGCTTGCGGCAGATCAGTTCCCACACCAGAAGAAACAGCGCGACCACGACGAGCGGCGGCAGCACCCGCGCCGAGACGTCGCGGGCCCGCGCCATCAGCCGCGCCTGCAAGGCCGGACGCTTGAACGCCAGTGGCACCACGTTTGCGAGCGCCGAGGCTCCTGAGTGCTCAGGGGCCGTGCCAACGACTTCGGTTTTCATGACAGGCATGGTCATCGTGCGAGTGCTCCGTTCGATGTCAGGCTTTTGCGGACCGCCGATCCAATGGGCGCGGCGGCCCGCATGAACGCTCAGACTTCTACGCGTTTGATGCTGAGGCTCTTGAGGTAGGCGGCCGGATTCTCCGGATCGAACACCTTGCCGTCGAAGAACGTCTCCTTGCCGCGCGAGGTTGAGGCTGGAATGTCGGCCGCGGCAACGCCCAGCGTCTTAGCGGCGTCGCGCCAGAGGTCCTCGCGGTTGACCTTCTTGATGAGGGCCTTGGCGTCGAGGCCGGCTTCGAATTTTCCCCAGCGGATATCCTCGGTGAGGAACCAGAGCTCGTGACTCTGGAACGGATAGGAGGCGTGGTCGCGCCAGTACTTCATGATATGAGGCGAGTTCTCCACCACCTTGCCGGGGATGCCGTAGTCGAACTTGCCGGCGGTGCGATCGAGAACGTCCTCGACCGGGCAGTTCATCCACTGGCGCTTGCCCATGATCGCCGCAAGCTCGGCCTTGTTCTCCATCTTGTCGGCCCATTGCTGAGCCTCCATCACCGCCATCAGGATGGCTTTGCTGGCGTTGGGATACTTGTCGACGAACGCCGCGCGCATGCCGAGCGATTTTTCCGGATGCTTGTTCCAGATCTCGCCGGTATTGACCGCGGTGTAGCCGATGCCTTGGTGGATCAACTGGAGATTCCAAGGCTCGCCGACGCAGAAGCAGTCCATGGTGCCGACCTTCATGTTCGCCACCATCTGCGGCGGCGGCACCACGATGGTCTCGATGTCCTTGTCGGGATCGATGCCGCCGGCGGCTAGCCAGTAGCGGATCCACAGATCGTGCGTACCGCCCGGGAAAGTCATCGCCGCTTTCACGGCCTTGCCTGCCGCTTTCTTGTTCTCGAGGGCGACCTTGAACGGGCTGGCATCGACGCCGAGCTTGAGAGAGGCATATTCCTTCGCCACCGAAATTGCCTGCGCATCGAGATTGAGCCGCGCCAGGATGTACATCGGCGTCGGCACGTTGTTCTGCGTGACCTTGCCGGAGCTGATCAGGTACGGCATCGGCGTCAGGATATGCGCGCCGTCGATGCCGTTGCCCTCGGAGCCGAGCACGAGATTGTCGCGCGTGGCGCCCCACGAAGCCTGTTTGGCCACCTCGACATCGGGGACGCCATGCTTGGCGAAAAGCCCCTTGTCCTTGGCGACGAACAGCGCGCCGGCGTCGCTCAAGGCGATGAAGCCGAGCATCGCCTTGGTCACTTCCGGCCCGGCCGCTTCCGCGATGTGAACGCCGAATGGAAATTGCGTGCCGACCGCACCGAGCAGCGCCGCCGTACTGGCGCCGGCCTTGAGGAAAGTGCGGCGGTTGAGTCCCCGCCGGCTGTGGTGATCCGATTTCGTCGTCATGTGCAGTCCTTGCTCTCGTGTGACCCCGGTCGACGCGCCGCCTGTCGTCCCCCCGCTCGCCGCAGTCCGTTCGGCCGACAAAAAAACCGCAGCCCAAAGACGCGCGAAGCGCGCGAGCTTCAGACAGCGGCGTTGCATGCCGGCCCGTCATTGGACCGCGGAAGCCAGAGCGTCTGGCATCCGTCGGCTATCTCTATTTCAAGGACCGTGCCAACAAGAATAACCGTTATTAGTCAATGGCTTGCTGAAATCGTGAGCATCGCTCGCAGCCGTCGGTGCCAAATAAAGTCGCGTCGCTGCGTCAATGTTGTGCAATGCACAAATCTAGCGCACCAGCGAAAGCCGCGGCCGTCCCGAACGCTGCGCGCGCCAGGCCGCAACATAGGCGCCGACGTCGGCGGTGAAATCCGGACCGGCGAAGGCGCCGACGCCGTCACGCGGTCCGCCATCGTGCGGCGCAGGCGCACGGCGCAGCGCCAAGTCGTAGAGATCGGGCCGGAAGACGGCCTGCGCGGCCGCGCACAATTCGTCCGAGAGCGGTGTCTGTCCCCAGCGCGCCATTTGCGCATAGAGCCACGCCGCCTGCACCGGATCTGGCCGGTTCGTGCTGTCGCCACCAAGGAGAATGTAGCGGCTGTCTCCGCGCGTCTTGCCATCACGCGAGAGTTTAAGCTCGCCCGACAGCGTGCGCGCGATCAGTTCGGCCGGTACGTCGAGGCGTCTCGACAGTGCCGCGGCGACCGTCGTGCGATTGGCCGCTTCGGCGATGAAAGTCCCGGCACGCGCCAAAGCGCGGATCAGCGCGGCGACGACATCCGGATGCGCGCCCGCCCACTGTTCGCGCACAGCCAGCACCTTCTCCGACATGCGCGCCGCGATAACGCAGCCGAAATGCAGGATGCGGCCGACGCCGGATTCCACCGCCACCGAATTCCACGGCGCGCCGACACAAAAAGCATCAACCTGCCCATTGGTGAGGCTGTCCACCATATACGGCGGCGGCAGCACCACCATGCGGACGTCCTCATCCGGATCGACGCCGCCCGCCGCCATCCAGAAGCGAAGCTGATAGTTGTGATTGGAGAACGGGAAGGTCATGCCGAAATTCAGCGCATCGTCGCCGCGCGCCTTGCGCTCGGCCACGACGCGCGCCAGCGCCCGCGCCGACGCCAGCGGATCGGCAATATCGCCATCGCCAGCCGCGGTAAGCTCGTCATGCAGCCGCGGCGACACCGTGATGGCATTGCCGTTGAGCCCCAGATTGAACGGCGCGATCAGCGGCACACGCACATGACCGATGCCGAGGCTGGAGGCGATCGCCACCGGCGACAGCAAATGCGCGGCGTCGAACAGCCCGATATTCAGCTTGTCGCGCACGTTCGACCACGACACCTCGCGCACCAGCTCGACCGACAGCCCCTCGTCCGCGGCAAAGCCGCAATCGGCCGCCACCACCAGAGGCGCCGCGTCCACCAGCGGAATGAACCCGATGCGCAGCGTTTCGACGCTCATTTGAACAGCTCCGCGGCGGTGAGCACCGATTGCGCGATCTCGATGATCTTCTTGTTCTCGTTCATGGCGGTCTTGCGCAGCAGCGCGTAGGCTTCTTCCTCGCTGTAATTCTTCGCCCTCATCAACACGCCCTTGGCGCGGTCGATCACCTTACGCTCCTCCAGCGCCCCTTTGGCGCGGTCAAGCTCGCCTTGCAGGCGCGCGAAGGCGTTGAAGCGCGAGATGCACAAATCGAGGATGTTGGTGACCCGCTCTTTCTTCAGTCCGCCGACGATGTAGGCCGACACGCCGGCATCGACCGCCGCCTGGATTGAGGCGCTGTCGCTCTGGTCGACGAACATCGCCACCGGCCGCTTCACGGCGCGGCTCATCTGGAACATATGCTCGAGCACGTCGCGGCTCGGGTTCTCCAGGTCGATCAGGATCACGTCTGGATCGATGGCGTAGATACGCTTGAGCAGATTGTGCGTGTCGCCGAGCTTTTCGACATGCATGAAGCCGGCCTCGCGCAGCCCGTCTTCCAGGATGGCGGCGCGGATTGGGCTCTCGTCGACGATGACGATCTTGAGCGAGGAATCGCGCAATTCTCCCGCCGGGGAACTCCCGGGTTGCGACGAATCCGGCCCTTTTAACGATCCCGCCAACGTCACAGTCCTTGCAACACGCTCCCTGTGCGAGCCCGAGCGACGGGCTCATGCCTGAAAACGATGCAAGATGCGTTCCACATTTGCCGAATGGCCTTTGCGGCAAGCGCGCGGGCGGATTTGACGCGTGGCCCGGCATCGGCCAATTGGGGGTCCCCAACCCAGCGGCCTCCCGCATGCCCTTCGCCCACCCCATCGACGACCGCTACTTCGACGACTATGTCGCGGGCGATATACACGACCTCGGCAGCATCCTCGTCGAGCAGGACGAGGTCATTTCCTTCGCCAAGCGGTTCGATCCGCAAAGTTTCCACACCGATCCGGAAAAGGCCAAAGACTCGCCGTTCGGCGGGCTCATCGCCAGCGGCTGGCACACCTGCAGCCTGATGACTCGGGTCTACGTCGAGAACTACCTGACGCAGGTCGCGAGCCTGGCTTCGCCAGGCCTCGACGAAATCCGCTGGCTGCGGCCGGTGCGTCCCGGTGACACCTTGTCGGTGCGCGTCACTGTGGAAAAAGCGGTGGCGTCTCGATCGAAACCGGACCGCGGCATCGTCACGTCGTTCGTCGAAGTGTTCAACCAGACGGGCGAACCGGTGATGACGGTGCGCTGCATGAACATGATCGGCCGACGGCCGCAGTCTTAAAACTGATAAAGCCTCGCCGGATTATCGACCAAGATCTTTTGCAGTTCGGCGCGGTCCTTGGTCCAACCGGCCAGCCGATTGAGCGCGGCGCCGTCGTCCTCAGGCCGGAATGGCTCGATCACCGACGGGTCGCTGCGGGCGCCGCCTGCGGGATGCGGCCAGTCGGTGCCCCAGACGATGCGGTCGGGATTCGCCTCGATCATGACACGCGCCATCGGCGCGGCGTCGGGATAGTCCGCCAGATCCGAAATGCGATAGGCGCCGGAAATTTTCACGTAGACCTTGCCGCTGCGCAACAGCGCGAGCAGCCGGTCGAGCCCGGGCTGCGTGATCCCCGCCGCGGCCATCGGTTTGCCGAAATGGTCGATCACCAAGGTCGCCGGCAGCGTCATGATGACATCGTGCAGAGCTGCAACGACCCCGAGACGGGTGAACGTCTGCACATGCCAGCCCAAAGGCGCCACGCGTTCGGCCGCTTCGCGTAGCGCGCGACCAGCAACCGCCGGATCGCTCTCACCGAATGATTCCAAATTGACACGCACGCCACGCACGCCCACCGCATGCATGTCGGCGAGCTCACGGTCGCTGGTTTTCTCATCGATTACGGCAACGCCCCGAGCCCGCGCGCCCATACGACGGATGGCGTCGATGGTCACCGCGTTGTCCGCTGCATAAGGGCTTGGGTGCACGATGACGACACGGTCGATGTGCAGCGCGCGATGCAGCGCCTCGAGATCCTCGATCGAAGCATCGCCCGGGGTATAGCGGCGCCCGCTGGCATAGGGGAATCTATCGGCCGGCCCGAACACATGCGTGTGGCAATCGCAGGCGCCGGGCGGCACGTCGAAGTTAGGCGGCGTATGCGTGACGCCAAGGATCGGCCGGCTCATAGCTTGATCTCTCGCACCTGCTTCGCCTTCTCGGTCATGGCGGCGAGCAGGAACTGAGTGTCGGTACCCGTAGAGACCATGCGCGCACCCATGGCGACGAATTCGGCGACGAGCTGCGGACGCGTCGACAGCCCGCCGACGCCGACATGTTTGCCGTACTTGCGGCAGGCGGCAATGGTGCGGGCATAGGCCTCGCGCACCTTCGGATGCTCGAATTGTCCGGCAAGCCCCATACCCGCCAGCAGGTCGTTGACGCCAAGCAGGATCATGTCGACGCCCTCGACGGCCGCGATTTCGTCGGCGTGCTCAAGCACCTCGGCCGATTCGAATTGCACGATCACCATAGTCGCGTCGTTGATCGCCGCGTTCGCCTCCGTGACTGGAAAGGAGCGATATTCTAGGTGCGGCAGCGCGCCGCCGGCGCCGCGCGCGCCGAGCGGCGGAAACTTCGCTGCCCTCACCACCGCTCGCGCTTCCTCGGCCGAGCCGATCCCCGGCGCCACGATGCCGAGCGCACCGCCGTCGAGCACCCGCTGGATATACTCCGGCGTATTGGCGGGCACGCGCACCATCGGCGCAATGCCGGCGCTCAGCGCGGCAAGGCAGATCTGTCCGGTGGCATCGAGCGAAATGGTCGAATGTTCGAGGTCGACATAGATCATGTCGAAGCCCGCGGTCTTGGCGAGCCGTGCGATCTCGACGCCGCGCGTCAGGCGCACCGTCATCGAGGCGACGACTTCGCCGCGCGCGAGCTTCTCCTTGACCGGATTGCGCACCACCTCGCTCGCCTTCACCCCTGCATCTCCCTTACCGCGTGAACGCGACCATGCGCTTGAGCGTCTGCAAAAGCACCAGCGCATCGGTCGCAAAGACCAACCCCTGCACGCCGCGCTCGACCAGCCGCCGGCTGTAATCGCGCTCCTGCCGGTCGCCGATGGTGGTGACGACAAATTTCGACTGCTGCCGGCACGCCGCCACCACGCGGTCGAGCGCTTTGCTCATCGCCGGATGCTCGAAATCGGCGCCCGGCGCGCCGACCGAAATCGACAGATCGTAAGGTCCGATGAAGAAGCCGTTGATGCCGGGCACCGCCGCAATCGCCTCAAAATCCTCGATCGACGCATGGTCCTCGATCAACGGAAGCAGGAGCACATCCTGATTGGCCTTCTGCGCATAGGCGTTCCAGTCGTCGGGCCAGTAGCCGGTGGCGCGCACGATGGGACAGGCGCCGCGCTCGCCGTCAGGCGCGTAGCGCGCGGCGCGCACCAGCGCCTCGCAGGAGGTGCGCGTGCCATGCGGGATCACCAGCCCGGCGACGTCGAGATTGAGCACGCGCTTGATCAGCGCCGGATCGACCTCCGGCACGCGCACCAGCGGTGCGACACCGGAAGCGTCCGCTGCGCGCACCAGGTGCGCCAGCCGGTCGAGATCGAGCGGGCAGTGCTCCATGTCGATGATGACGAAATCGATGCCCGCGCGGGCGATGATCTCGATGACCATCGGCGCACCGATAAAGTCGATGATGCCGGTGAGCTTATCGCCGCGGGCAAAACGCTCGCGCAGACTGGTCTTGCTCATTTGCGAACGCCCGCCCCGCCTGCCCCGTTACACCTTGAACAGCTTGGCGTAGTGGGCCTTGATCTCCTCGGCCTGCTTGAGCACGCCCGCCGCGTCGTCCTTCATGGTCTTGATCTGGGCGAGCGGCGTGCGGCCGGTATGCTCCTTCACCTGCGGATGCGCCGAACGCAACGCGCCGACTTCGACGCAAAGCTGCTGGCATTCCGGCGTGAAGCAGAAGCTCTGGAACAGCCGCGCGGCGTTCGGATTGGGCGCCGCCTGGAAGACGCCGTTCGGCCCGACAACAAGCGGCGAGCCTTCCACAGCATAGACCGGTTCGACCGGCTTGCCGGTCTCTTTTTCCTCCAGCAGCACGTATTCGACGCCGTCGACCTGCACCGCGCGCTCGCCGAGCGACAATTTCTTCGGCGGCACGGTGGCGGACTGCACCTGCATGATGTTTTGCTGTGCGAGCTTCTCGAAATAGCCCCAGCCGAGATCGCGCGCCATGGCGAAGGTCGCCGTCATGGTCGCGCCGCTGTAACCCGGGTGCGATTTGATGAGCTTGCCCTTCCATTTCGGATCGAGCAGATCGGCGAAGCTCTTCGGCGCATCCTCCTTCTTCACCAGCGTGGTGTTGTAGGCGATCACGCTCAGCGTGATGCGGAAGCTGGCGTAAGTGCCGTCGGCGTCCTTGTGCTCGGCCGGATAGAACTTGGCGACGTCCTCCGGCACGTAGGGCGCGAGCCAGCCCTGGCCCTTCCAGTAGACGAGGTGCGAGGCGTCCGAGGAGTTGGCGATGTCGACGGTGTGGATGTTGCTGCCGTACTCCTGACCGATGCGCTGCAACAGCCGCTCGGCGCCGGTGCGCTCGACCTTGACGGCGATGCCGGGATATTTCGCCTCGAACGCCTTGGCGATCGGCTCCGATACCTTGAGATCGAGCGAGGTGTACCAGACCAGCTTGCCTTCCTTTTTGGCGGCGGCAATGAGGTCCGGGGTCACGGCCGTTGCCGGCGGGGCCGCCGACAGCACGCGGGTCGAGAACGCGGCACCGGCGGCAAGCACGCTCGCGCCGATCAGCACATTGCGACGGGACAAAGGGCGGACATTCTGGCCGCGCGGAAACAGAGAGCGAGCCATGGGTGGTTCCTCCTCACAGGTCTTCTTATTGGTTCGTCCGCATGCGGACGCTCGCGCCCCGATCGAAAGTAGATCGGAGCGCGCCCGTGGGTGTCAACCGCCCGGCTAAACGACCGCTTATTGCGCCTGGCCGCGCGCGCCCGAAACCTCCACCACCTTCGCCCATTTGGCGATCTCGCTCTTGATATAGGCGGCGAATTCTTCCGGCTTATTGCCGCCGAGCTTGGCGCCTTGCGGCGCCAGCTTGGAGATCACGTCCGGGTGCTTCAGCGCCTCGGCGGTCGTCTTGTAGAGCTTATCGAGGATGTCCTTGGGCAAATTGGCGGGCGCCACCATGCCGTACCAGTTCTCGGCATCGACGCTGGCGAGGCCGAGCTCGCCCATGGTCGGGACATCCGGCACCGACGGCGCCCGCTCCTTGGCGGCGACCGCGAGCGCGCGCATCTTGCCGGCCTGGATATGCGGCAGCAGCACGGGCGTGTCGAGGAACACCATCTGCACCTGGCCGCCGAGCAGGTCGTTCACCGCCGGCGCCGCGCCGCGGTAGGGCACGTGGATGATGTTGATGTTGGCGTTGATCTTGAGCAGTTCTCCCGCCAAGTGCGGCATGCTGCCAGGACCGCTCGAACCGAAGTTCAGCTTGCCCGGCTGCGCCTTCGCCATGGCGACCAGCTCTTTGAAGTCTTTGGCGGGAAATTGGGCGGGGACCACCAGCAGTTCCGGCACGGAGGCGACGAGCGTGATCGCCGTCAGGTCCTTGGTCGCGTCGTAGGGCACCTTCTCGACCAAGCTGGCGCTGATCGCCAGCGCGCCGGCGCTGCAGATGCCGATGGTGTAGCCGTCCGGCGCCGCCTTGGCGACGGCGTCGGTGCCGACAACACCGCCGGCACCACCACGGTTATCGATGACCACCGTCTGCCCCAACAATTCGGACATGCGCTGCGCCACGACGCGCGCGATGATGTCGTTCGGTCCGCCGGGCGGGAATGGGACGATCAGCTTGATCGGACGGCTGGGATAGGTGTCCGCCGTCGCCAGGCCAGGACTGACGACCATGGCAAATGCAAGTACCAGCCATCTCATGAAACGCATGCGATCCTCCCAATTTTTTATCATTCCAGCCTACGCGACTTCAGCCTAGCAGAAGGATGAAGCATAGGGCAGCATGCCGCCTCGAAAACGAAATACACTGTTTTGGAATCCGCAATGATCCGAATTGGCATTATCGGGCTGGGCTGGTGGGGCAAGCAGATCGTCACGTGTCTCGCGGAAAGCCCGCGTTTCAAGGTCCTGGCGGGCTGCGATATCGACACGGCCATGGCGGCGCCGTTCGCCGCCAAACACGGCTTCGACCTCGCCGACGATTACCGCACGCTGCTCAAGCGGGCCGACCTCGACGCGGTCGCCGTGGTGACCCCGCACGCGCTGCATGAGGAGATGGCGCTCGCTGTGCTCGCCTCCGGCAAGCAGCTCTTCTGCGAAAAGCCGCTGGCGCTCACTATCGCAAGCGCCGAGCGCATTCTGGCCGCCAGCGCCAAGGCTGGCGGCGTGCTTGGCATCGGGCATGAACGCCGGTACGAGCCGGCGATGGAGGAAATGCGGCGGCTGTTCGACAGCGGCACTCTCGGCAAGTTGCTGCATATCGACGCTAACGTCAGTCACAGCAACTTTCGTAAGATGGACCCGCGCAACTGGCGGCGCGATCCCAAGCACGCGCCGGCCGGCGCCTGGACCGCGCTCGGCATTCATCTCGGCGACATGTTCGTGTCGCTCGCCGGGCAGCCGGTCCGCGTGACCGCGCGTACCGCCTCGCAGATTTTTCCAGCGCCGTCGGAAGACTTCGTCTGCGCCGAGATCGACTTCGCCGGCGGCGCCCGTGGCCGTATCACCTGCCTGTCGACGCCGCCGTTCTACGGCCGCTTCACGCTGTTCGGTGATCAGGGCTGGGTGGAGGTGCAGGAGGGCGGCAACGTCGACAAAGGCATTCCGTCGAGCTTCGTGCATTGCAAGCCGGACGGTGAGCGCGAGACGCGCGAGTTTCACGACGCCAACACGGTGCGCCTGAACTTCGAGGCCTGGGCCGACGCACTGGAAGGCCGCGCGCCTTACCGCTTCACGCCCGAGCATCTCATCGGCAACATCCGTATTCTCGACGCCGTCGTGCGCTCGGCGGCGGCAGACGGTAAGCCGATCTTGTTGTAAAGCCCGCGACTTTGGCACGGCTCGCTATTCGGCCGCGCATGCATTAAATCAGGCGTCAACAGGCGCCGCATGCAGAACGAAAAAGAGCAAGTCGCACTGACATCAATTGCCGCCTCGGCGGGCTTGACCCTCGCCAAGGCCGCGGTCGGCATCGCCACCGGCTCGCTGGCGATCCTGTCGGAGGCCGGCCATTCGCTCATCGACCTCGGCGCCACGGTGATGACCTATATTGCCGTGCGCATTTCAGGCAAGCCGGCCGACGAGCAGCATCACTACGGCCACGGCAAGGTTGAAGCGGTTACCGCGCTCGCCGAAACCGCCCTGCTGTTTCTGCTTTCCGGCATCGTCATCTGGGAAGCGTCCAAGCGGCTGATCGCGCACGAAGGGCATATCGTCGAGGCCACCGTCTGGGCCTTCGGCGTCATGATTGCGTCGATCGTGGTCGATTTCTTTCGCGCCCGTGCTCTGTCGCGCACAGCGAAAGAAACGCACAGCCATGCGCTGGAAGCCGATGCTCTGCATTTCTCGTCGGATCTGTGGTCGTCCCTGGCGGTTGTGGTCGGCCTCGTCGGTGTGCATTTCGGTCTGCCCTGGGCGGACTCGGCAGCCGCGCTGGTGGTGGCGCTACTTATCTGCATCGCGGGCTGGCGGCTCGGCCGGCGCACCATCGACATGCTGATTGACGTGGCGCCGGCGGGCGCCGCCGATCAGATTAGCGCCATTGCTGCAAAAGTGCCGGGCGTGGTCGCGGTCGAAAAGGTTCGTGCACGCGCCGTCGGCGAGACGACCTTCATCGATTTGGTCGTCGCCGTCAGCCGCACTTTGCCGCTCGATCGCGTGACCGCGATTAAAGGCGCGGTGACCCAGGGGATCTGCACGCAAATACCGGGCGCGGAGCCCATTGTCACCGTCGACCCGGTGGCGCTCAGCAACGAGAGCGTACTAGACCGCGTCATGGTGATCGCGCGTAACCGCGCGCTCGCGGTCCATCACGTCACGGTGCATGATCTAAAGGATCGCCTCGCGGTCGCCCTCGATCTTGAAGTCGACGGCAAGATGTCGCTCCGCGCGGCGCACGAGCAGGCCGACGGACTGGAAGCTGCCATCAAGAACGAGCTCGGCGCTGCCGCCGTCGAGGTAGAAACCCATATCGAACCTCTGCAGCCGCAGCACGCCAGCGGCCGTGAGGCCCCACCCGAGCGAGTGAAGGCGGTCGAGATTGCCCTGGCTGAGCTTGCCCCGCAAAGCCGCACGATCCGCGACGTGCATAATGTGCGGGTGCGCGAGACCGACGACGGCGAAATCGTCAACTTCCACTGCCGGGTCGATCCTGGTCTGAGCGTGCAGAGCGTGCACGAGAAGGTCGACGAACTCGAGCGCGCGTTGAAATTGCGTTCGCCCTCGATCAAGCGCGTCATCGGCCACGCGGAACCGATGCGCTAAGGGACCAGCACCGCCGCGCCCTGCAGGCGGCCGTCGCGCAGGTCCGAAAGCGCCTCGTTGGCGCGCGCGAGCGGATAGCGCGTCACCTCGCATTTGACACCAGCTTTCGGCGCGATCGCAAGAAATTCGTGCGCGTCCTCGCGCGTCAAATTGGCGACAGACATCACCTGCCGTTCTTCCCATAAAAGCGCGTAGGGGAAGCTCGGAATGTCCGACATATGAATGCCGCCGCACACGACCCGCCCGCCCTTCTTCACGGCCTTGAGCGCTACAGGCACCAGTGCTCCTACCGGCGCAAAGATGATCGCCGCATCGAGCGGCTCCGGCGGCAGATCTTCGGACGCACCGGCCCAGACTGCGCCGAGCGAGCGGGCGAAATCCTGCGCGGCGCTGTCGCCATTGCGCGTGAAGGCGTAGACGCGCCGGCCCTGCCAAGCCGCGACTTGCGCGAGGATATGCGCCGCGGCGCCAAAACCATAAAGGCCGAGCGCGCTGCCCTTGCCGACCATGCGGTAGCTCCGCCAGCCGATCAGTCCGGCGCAGAGCCAGGGCGCAATCTCTGCGTCATCGCCACGCTCGCCAAGCGGAAAACAATAGCGTGCGTCGGCAACGGCGTGGGTCGCGTAGCCACCGTCACGAGTGTAGCCGGTAAACACCGGCATATCGCACAGATTCTCCCGCTCGCTGCGGCAATAGGGGCAAACGCCACAGGTCGCACCCAGCCAGGGCACACCGACACGTTCGCCCGCGGAAAATCCAGTTACGCCCGCACCAATTGCGGCCACGCGCCCCACGATTTCGTGCCCGGGCACGATCGGTAGCTTCGGATGCGGCAGTTCGCCGTCGACCACATGCAGGTCGGTGCGGCAGACGCCACAGGCCTTAACCTGCACGAGAATCTCGCACGCCGCCGGCGTCGGCAGCGGGCGCTCGCGCAGGACCAGGGCAGTTCCCGGCCGCTCCAGCACCATAGCGCGCATCGATGGCATCGTTCTTCCAATTCTCCGGCAAACATCTTAGATCAGACACATGCGCACCGACATCTCTACTCCGATCAAGCTGAAAGATTATCTGCCGCCGGCCTGGCTGGTGGAGACCGTCAGGCTCGACGTCTCGCTGGAGGCCAAGCAGACTAAGGTGAAGGCGACGCTGGCGCTCAAGCCCAATCCGGAGTCGGGCTCGGCGCCGCTGACGCTCGATGGCGACGATCTGACGCTGACCGGCCTCAAGCTCGATGGCGCCCCGCTGCCGCCGGAGAACTATGTCGTCACCGCCGAGGGCCTGATCATTGCACAGCCGCCGAACCGGCCGTTGACGCTGGAGATCGAAACGGTCGTCGACCCATCGGCGAACACCCAGCTCTCCGGGCTCTACCGCTCGAGCGGCACTTATTGCACGCAATGCGAAGCGGAAGGCTTCCGCCGCATCACGTATTTTCCAGACCGTCCCGATGTGATGGCGGTCTACACGACGCGCATCGAGGCCGACAAAGCTGAGGCGCCGATCCTGCTCGCCAACGGCAACCTGATCGAAGCCGGCGACTTACCGGGCGGCCGGCACTTTGCCGTTTGGCACGATCCCCATCCCAAGCCGTCTTATCTTTTCGCGCTGGTGGGCGGCAATCTCGGCTGTGTCGAGGACAGCTTCCGCACCATGTCGGGGCGCGACGTTGTGCTGCGTATTTATGTCGAGCCGGGGAAAGAAGCGCGCTGCGGCTACGCCATGGATGCGCTCAAGCGCTCGATGCGCTGGGACGAGGAAGCGTTCGGCCGCGAATACGACCTCGACATCTTCATGATCGTCGCCGTGTCCGACTTCAACATGGGGGCTATGGAGAACAAAGGCCTCAACGTCTTCAACGATGCGTATGTACTCGCCTCACCGGAAACCGCCACCGACGCCAACTACGCGCAGATCGAAGCAGTGATCGCGCACGAATATTTCCATAACTGGACCGGCAACCGCATCACCTGCCGCGACTGGTTCCAGCTTTGCCTGAAAGAAGGCCTCACCGTTTTCCGCGACCAGGAATTTTCCTCCGACATGCGCTCGCGGCCGGTGAAGCGCATTGCCGATGTGCGCGGCTTGCGCGCCTCGCAGTTCATGGAGGACGCGGGCCCCCTCGCCCATCCGGTCCGGCCCGAAACCTATCGCGAGATCAACAACTTCTATACCGCCACCGTCTACGAAAAGGGCGCGGAGCTGGTGCGCATGGTGCTGACCTTGCTCGGCAAGGAGAAATTCCGCGCCGGCATGGACCTCTATTTCCAGCGCCACGACGGCGAAGCCGCCACCGTCGAGCAATTCATCCAGTGCTTTGCCGACGCCAGCGGACGCGACATGAAGCAGTTCATGCTCTGGTACAGCCAGGCGGGCACGCCGGAGGTGACGGTCGCGACGCGTTACGATGCGGCAGGTAAAACCTTCACACTCGATTGCCGGCAGCACGTACCCCCGACCCCGGGGCAGCCGACCAAAGAGCCGATGGTGATCCCGCTCGGGCTCGGCCTCGTCGGCAAAGACGGCAGTGACTTGCCGCTGAAACTCGCCAATGGCCGGCGCATCGAGGACGGCCTTGTTGTGCTGCACGAGCCCGCGCAGAGTTTCGAATTCACCGGCCTCAAGGACAAGCCGGTGCTGTCGATCAACCGCGGCTTCTCGGCGCCGATCAAGCTCACCTCCGACCTCGGCGCCGACGACCTCGCCTTCCTGGCGGCACGCGATTCCGATGCCTTCAACCGCTGGCAGGCGCTGCAGACCATCTCGATGCGCCTGCTCATCGATAACGTCGCCGCCTTGCGCGCTGGAGAAAGCCCGCGTAGCGCCGATACGCTGATCGCGGCGCTGGCGGCGATCCTCGAGGACGCCGCGCTGGAGCCGGCCTTTGTCGCGCTGGCGCTGGTGCCGCCGGGCGAAGGCGATATTGCGCGCGACATCGGTAAGGACATCGATCCGGACGCCATCCACCGCGCCCGCCAGGCCTTGCGGTCGCAGATCGGCGAGCGGCTCGACCCCGCGCTGACGGCCGTCTACCAGCGGCTGGCGGCATCCGGCCCATTCTCGCCCGACAGTGCCAGCGCCGGCCGGCGCGCGCTGCGCAACGTGGCGCTCGACCTTCTGACCGCGACGGGCAAGCCCGAAGCCATCGCCCGTGCGATGACGCAATACGAAGCTTCCGACAACATGACCGATCGCATGGCGGCGCTGTCGGCCCTCGCCCTGCACAACGTGCCGGAGCGCGAGCATGCGCTCGCCGACTTCTACGAACGGTTCAAGTCCGACGCCCTCGTGGTCGACAAGTGGTTCTCGCTGCAGGCCATGATTCCGCAGCCGGAAACGCTCGACCAGGTCCGCAGCCTCACCAAGCACCGCGGCTTCGACTTCACCAATCCTAACCGCGTACGGGCGCTGATCGGCGTCTTCGCCCAGGGCAATCCGACCCAGTTCAACCGCCCCGACGGCGCCGGCTACGACTTCATCGGCGAGACCCTGCTGGCGCTCGACCCGAAGAACCCGCAGCTCGCCGCTCGCCTTGCCACCGCCTTCCGGAGCTGGCGCATGCTGGAAGCGGGACGCCAGGCCAAGGCCAAGGCCGCGCTCGAACGCGTGCAGGAGGCCGGCGACCTGTCGCGCGATCTCGCCGACATCGTGCAGCGCGCGCTCGCCTGATACCGCGCGCGGTCGCCGTTTACTGCTTTGTGTTGCCTGAAAGATTCATGTGTAACGCTTTTTAAAGAATTGACTCACCGGCTCTCGACAAAGCAGCGGTCATCGATTCCAATCGCACGGTGATTCGGAAAGATGCGGCACATCCTTCCGTTTCGAGGGCTGTAGGGAAATTCCGAACGGGGGGCCGTCAATGGCGCGCGCCGATGTGGCGAGTGCGTCCGCACATCCGGATTCTATCAAAAGCTTGGCGCAATCCATCGCCAAGCCGGCCTACCGCCGCCTCCTGACGGCGGAGCCGCTGCTCCGGCGTGCGGTACCGGTTCTTATCATCGCTTTTCTCGCGACCATCTGCGTCGGCGCCTTCGTGCAGGTGCTCGATCAGCGCCGCCAGACGCTGAGCAGCATGGCGATGTCGCTCGACGCCGTCGCGGCGCTGGCGGCCGAGCGCCTGCAGCAACCGCTTGCCAACGCCAAGGACGCGGTCGACCGGCCGCAGGAGGTGCTCGCGCGCGCGCTGCCGCCGTGGGCAACGGAAGCGGGGCGCCAATTCCTCTTGACCAATGCGGAGGGCGTGGTCGCGGCCGCCACGCCCTCAGGTGACCCCACCATCGGCCGCCGCCTGATCGACCTCCTCGGTCCGACTCAGCCGCTCACCACCTTCGGCGCCGGCGCCGGCGTTCTGGAGATCACGCTCACCGACGATACCCGCACCCTCGCCACCGTGCGGATGCTCAGGCCGCCGTTCGGCCAGCTCGCGGTGCTGCAGCCGCGCAACGCGGCGCTCGCGTCATGGCGATCGATCACCACGCTGACCGTCACGCTGTCGGCCACCACCGGCTTCGTGGTCCTGATCCTCGGCTTTGCCTTCCACTGGCAGGCGACGCGCGCGCGCGAATCCGACCTGATTTTCGAGACGGTACGCAGCCGCATCGACACCGCACTCAACCGCGGCCGCTGCGGGCTGTGGGACTGGGACCTCGCGCGCGGCCGTATCTTCTGGTCGCAATCGATGTTCGACATCCTCGGCCTGGAGGCCAAGGACAGCCTGCTGCCGTTCGGCGACGTCAGCGCACTGGTGCATCCGGACGACGTGCAGCTCTACGAACTCGCCACCGAGCTCGCCGACGCCAAGATGACCTCCATCGACCATGCTTTTCGCATGCGCCATGCTGACGGCCATTGGGTGTGGCTGCGCGCGCGCTGCGAGGTCGTGCGCCAGACTGGCGAGCCTGGCCTGCACCTGATCGGCATCGCCGTCGACATCACCGAGCAGAAGAACCTGGTCGAGAAGACAGTCGCCGCCGACATGCGGTTGCGCGACGCCATCGAAACCATCCCCGAGGCCTTCGTGCTGTGGGATGCCGACAACCGGCTGGTGCTGTGCAATTCCAACTTCCAGGAGCTGCACAACCTGCCCGACGACGCCATCATGGTCGGCGCTTCTTATGAGTCGGTGGTCGCCGCCGGCCAAAAGCCGGTGGTGCGCAATAAGGTCATCACCGACGGTCCCAATATCCCTGGCGCCCGCACTTTCGAGGCCCAGCTCGAGGACGGCCGCTGGCTGCACATCAGCGAGCGGCGCACTAAGGATGGCGGCTACGTCTCGGTCGGCACCGACATCACCGCGCTCAAGACGCACGAGGAGAAGCTGGTCGACAGCGAGAAACGCCAGATCGCGACCATCGCCGACCTGCGCGCCTCGCAGCAGCGTCTCGCCGAACTCGCCGAGAAATACGCCGAGGAGAAGACCCGCGCCGAAGAGGCCAACCAGGCCAAATCGAAATTCCTCGCCAATATGAGCCACGAGTTGCGCACGCCGCTCAACGCCATCATCGGCTTTTCCGAGATCATGGAATCCGGCATGTTCGGCCCGCTCGGCGCCGAGAGATATCACGAATACTGCGCTGACATCCGTGGCAGCGGCGAATATCTGCTCGACGTGATCAACGACATCCTCGACATGTCGAAGATCGAAGCGGGCCGCATCCGCCTCGACTTCGAAGACGTATCGCTCGACACGCTGCTCAACGAGGCCATGCGCGTCGTCTCGGCGCGCGCGCAGGACAAGCAGCTTCAGTTGGAGCCGAAAATTTCACCGGAATTGGGGCTTCGCGCCGATCGTCGCGCGCTCAAGCAGATTGCGCTCAATCTGCTCTCCAATGCCGTCAAATTCACCCCGCAAGGCGGCCGCGTGGCGGTGCGCGGGCGCGCCAACGCGCACTGCATCACGCTCACCATCGCCGACAGCGGCATCGGCATCGCCAAGGAATCGCTCGCGCGTCTTGGCCGCCCCTTCGAGCAGGTCGAGAGCCAGCTCACCAAGAGCTATCAGGGCTCGGGCCTCGGCCTTGCCATCGCCAAATCGCTGGTGGAGCTACACGGCGGGCGCATGAACATCCGCTCGCGGCTCGGCCGCGGCACCCTGGTCTCGGTGCGGCTGCCGCTTTATCCGCAGTGTCAATTGCCGAAGGACGACGCGGCCTGAGGCCGGTTCTTTTTGTTCGCGCATGATCTTGTCCGAAATCCGGTTCCCACTTTTCGGGATCTTGCGCTACGGCGCCTTCCCCAAAATCCGCACGAAGCTCGCGCGCACTTTCGCTTGCGTTTCGGCCAAGGTCGCATCGAGCGTGGCGAAATCCGGCACGTCGGCCGCACGCGCCAGGAGCCGCAGCAGCCCCGCCCCGGCCGTCTTCGGATCGAAGGGTCCCGCCAGGCACAGTCGGAGGATCTGCGTCAGGTCATGATAAAACTGCACCGCCGGACGCAGGATTTCCGCGTCTTCGGCTGACAAAATGCGCAGGCTCCAGGCCTTGTCGAGCACGCGCGCGGTCGACGTATCCAGGATGTCCGGCGTGTCGTGCGCATGCACGAGCTGCAGGTACTGCGCGATGAACTCGAGGTCGATCAGCCCGCCGGCAACGTGTTTGATATCCCAGCGGTCGGCGTCGCCCTTCTCTTTGGCGATGGCGCCGCGCATCTCGACGACGTCGCCCGCGATCAGGTCCTTATCGCGCGGCTTGCGCAGCACATCGCAGATCGAAGCCTGCACACGCGCCGCAAACTCGGGCGACGACGAGACCACACGCGCGCGCGTCAACGCCATATGCTCCCAAGTCCAGGCTTCTTGTTCCTGATAGTTAATGAAGCCCTCGATCTGCGTCGCCAGCGGTCCGGCGCGGCCGGACGGCCGCAGGCGCATGTCGACCTGATAGAGCGCGCCGTAATTGGTCTGCGCGGTCAACGCATTGATCAGCCGCTGCGTCAGACGCGCGAAATACTGCGCGCCATAGAGCGGCTTGGCGCCATCCGATTCCGGGTGCTCGCCGTCAAAATCGTAGACCAGAATGAGATCGAGGTCGGACGTGGCGGTCATCTCGTACCCGCCGAGCTTGCCCATGGCGAGCACGGCCGTGCTCTCGTCACGCAGATGGCCGTAGGTGCCGGCAAAATTCTCCGCCACCGCGCGGTGCACCGCGCGGATCACCGCGTCGGCCAGCCGCGCGAAGGCCTCGCCCGCCTGTCGCGCCGTCACTGTGCCGGAGAGAATGCGCACGCCGATCAGGAACATGTATTCCAGCCCGAACATGCGGATGCGTTCGAGCAGGTCCTGGTCGAAACGCGCCTGGTCGAGCGCGGCCGTCAGCCGCCGATCGAGCTCCGCGCCGTCCGGCAGAGCGCCGAAAAAGCTCGGATCGACCAGCGCATCCATCACCTGCGGATTGCGCGCCAGAGTATCGGCAAGCCGTGGCGCGGTGCCGATGATGAGCGTGATGAGAGCGATCAGGTCAGGCTTCTGCGCGAGCAAGGACAGCAGGCGCGCCGCGCCCAGCAGATTGGCGAGGAAATGGTCGAACAAAATCAGGGCCGCGCCGGGGTTGTCCGTCCGCGCCAGGTGTTCGAGCAGCACCGGCAGCAGCGCCCGAAGCTGCTGCTGCGCGGCCTCGCCCTTCAAAGACTTATGCGTGCCGGACAGCCAACCGCGCACGATATTGGAGGCTTCGAGCAGCGCACGGAAACCAAGCTCGGCGAGGCGATCAAGCGTCTTGTGGTCGTCAGCCGCTGCCGGAAACAGCAACTCCGGCCGGTCCGGCGTCGGCGCCTTCTCGAACAGGCGTCCGTAATAGCCCTGCACTTTTTCCAAGTGCTCGACCAGCACCGCAGCGAACGCGTCGCGACCGGCGAAGCCGAGAAAGCGCGCGAAACGCTCGACGGCGTCGTGCTCGGTCGGCAGCGTCTGCGTCTGCTCGTCGTTGATCATCTGCAACCGGTGCTCGACCGTACGCAGGAAGCAGTAGGCAGCTTTCATGTCGTCGCGCGCGGACGCGTCGATCCATTTGTCGCGCTCGAGCTTGTCCAGCGTGGTCAGCGTCTCGCGGTCTCGCAGATCGGGATTGCGCCCGCCCGCGATAAGCTGCTGCGTCTGCGCGAAGAACTCGACCTCGCGAATGCCGCCGCGGCCGAGCTTGACGTTATGACCTTCCACCGCGATCTCGCCGTGCCCGCGATAGGCGTGGATCTGCCGCTTCAGGGCATGCACATCGGCAAGCGCGACGAAGTCGAGATACTTGCGCCAGACGAAGGGCGCGAGGTCGGAGAGGATTTTTTCGCCGGCGGCAATATCGCCGGCACAAGCACGCGCCTTGATCATGGCCGCGCGTTCCCAGTTCTGGCCGACGCTCTCGTAATAGGAGAGCGCGGCCGGCGTGGAGATCGCGATTGTCGTGGAGGCCGGATCGGGGCGCAGGCGAAGGTCGGTGCGGAACACGTAGCCGTCGGCGGTGCGCTCCTGCAGCAGCTTCACCATACGCTGCGTGATGCGCACGAATACTTGCGTCGCGCCGAAATCCTCCGGCACCACGCCGGCCGCCGGATCGTAGAAGACGATGAGATCGATATCGCTGGAATAGTTGAGCTCGAAGGCGCCCATCTTGCCCATGGCGAGCACGATGTAGCCGCTGCCGATCTGTGGCTGCGCCGGATCTTTCGGCTTGAGGCGCCCGCCGCGCGCGGCTTCGGCCAGCGCAAAACGTGCGGCGGAATCGACCGCCGTGTCGGCAAGGTCGGATAGCGCGCGCGCCGCGCGCATCACCGGCCAGGCGCCGCCGATGTCGGCGAGTGCGATCAGCAGCGCACCCTCCGCTTTCATCAGCCGCAGCGCGCGCATCGCCTCGGCCTCGTCGGCCGTTTTGGCGCAGGTCCCGCCATGGGCCTTGAGCAGGTCATCGAAATGCCGCTCGGGATCGCTGTCCAGCAGCCGCAAGAGACAGGACGGATCGCGCGTCACCAGCTCCCAGAGATAAGGGGAGCTTTCCGCGATGCTTTCGATGAGGGTGCGGACGTGAGGGAAATCGGCAAGCCGCGCCGTGAGCCGCTTGGCGTCGTCGGCGGGAACGTCTTTGAGCCAGTCAGCAACCAGCGCCCGTGCGCGGTCCGCATCGACCAGCTTCGGCGCAGTGACGATCGCCGCCGCAAGCGTGTCAGCGCCCGCCTCGCTTTTCAACGATGTGTTCTTGGTCTTGGTGCCCGGCGGCGTCATCCCGCATTCTGTAGCGGGCCACCCCGTGGCAAGGCAATGATGCTTTTCAAGCCCGGTTGATTGTCCTCAAGCGTCAATTCGCCACCATGCAGGCGCGCAACAGCGGACGCCAGGCTGAGTCCGAGACCGGAGCCCGGCTGCGAGCGGCTTTGCTCCAGCCGCACAAACCGTTCGACCGCGCGGCCACGATCGGCTTCCGGAATGCCCGGTCCGCGGTCGGCCACGCTGAGCAGGATCTTGTCGCCCTCTTTGAAGGCGCGCACGACGATTTCGGGCGGCACCCCATTGATCTCTCCCGGCTTCGGCGGGGCATATTTGATCGCGTTGTCGACCAGATTGGCGAGAGCCTGGCTGATCAATTCGCGGTTCCCGCTGACCGGCGTCGCGCCGTCCGCTTCCACTTTGAGCTTGATGCCCTTCTGTTCCGCCAGCGGCTCGTACAGTTCGCAAATATCGTGCGCGATCTCGGTCGCGTCGAACTCTTTCATGTTGTCGCGGGCCTGGCCGGACTCCGCGCGTGCAATCATCAGCAGCGCATTGAATGTAGCGATGAGGTTGTCGGATTCCTCGATGGTGGCTTCCAATGCCGCGCGATATTCCTGCTCGTTGCCGGCAGCGCGCAATGCTTGTTCGGATCGGTTGCGCAGACGCGTCAGCGGCGTCTTGAGATCGTGCGCGATATTGTCGGAGACTTCCTTCAGCCCGTGCATCAGCGCCTCGATGCGCTCAAGCATGACGTTGAGATTTTCCGCCAGCCGGTCGAGTTCGTCGCCAGTGCCTGCAACCGGTAGCCGTCCGGACAGGTCGCCACCCATGATGGTGCGCGTTGTTTCGGTCATGGCGTCCACGCGCCGCAGCACGCGGCGGGTCACGAACAGACCGCCGGCGAGACCGAGCACGACGACGATGGCGATCGACCAGCGTCCGGCGTCGAGAACGATGTGGTACAGCCGGTCCCGCTCTTCGAGGTCGCGGCCCACCAGAAGCCGGAAGCCACCGGAAAGCTGGAACACACGCACCAGCGCCTCGTGGTCGCGGTGGTCGTCCGCTTCGTCGAGCCGGCGGTAGGCGGTCTCGGTCCAGCCCGGATTGTCGAGGATGCCGGGCGACAGGGCGGTGACGTTGCCCGCGAGCGCCTCGCCGGTGAAGGTGGTGACGAGATAAAGGCTCGAGCCGGGGCGGCGTGCCCGCGCATCGACGGCGATCACCAGCCGGCGGATGCCGCCCAGACGGTACTGCTCGGACAGCCCGGTGATCTCGGCGTTGACGGTGTCGGTGATCTGTTCGGTGATGAGGCGGCGCGTGTTGAACGCAAAATAGCCGAGCAGGAAAGCGGCAAACAGCGCGAACACGGTCAAATAGACCAGCGTCAGCTTGAACGTGGTCGTGCGGAAAAGCTTACCGAGCGCCGTCACGTATCATGTATCCCGCGCCGCGGATGGTGTGCAAAAGCGGCTGCGAGAAACCTTTATCGATTTTCGAGCGCAAGCGCGAGATGTGCACATCGATCACATTCGTCTGCGGGTCGAAATGATAGTCCCACACGTTTTCCAGCAGCATGGTGCGAGTCACCACCTGTCCGGCGTGCTGCATCAAATATTCCAAAAGGCGGAATTCGCGGGGCTGCAGCGTAATGGCGTCTTTGCCGCGATGCACCTCGTGCGATAGCCGGTCCAGTTCGAGATCGCCGACGCGCAGTACGGTTTCCTCGGCTCGCCCGCCACGGCGCCGCGACAGTACTTCGGTGCGGGCCAGAAGCTCGGCAAACGAATAGGGCTTGGGCAGGTAGTCGTCGCCGCCGGCGCGCAGGCCTTTGACGCGGTCGTCGACCTGGCCGAGGGCGGAAAGAATGAGGGCGGGCGTTTCGATGCCTTTGCCGCGCAGCGTGCCGATGACGGACAGCCCGTCGCGCTTGGGCAACATGCGGTCGACGATCAGCACGTCGTATTGGCCGTGCAGCGCCATGGCGAGGCCGTCTTCGCCGTCATGGGCGGCATCGGCGATGTGTCCGACCTCACGGAACGCCTTGACCAGATAGTCGGCGGCGTCGCGGTCGTCCTCGATAACCAGTAGGCGCATGGTGACCCGGTCCGGCTGCGCCTCGACCATTCGGCCGGACGCGGTGTGCCCTGAAAATCCAGCAAAGGTGGGCATCGGTGTCACCAATCCAGAACAGTCGCCCGCCGGTCAATCCCCCAATTATTTTCCCCCGTTTAGCGCGAGG
>Ga0134124_10000428_pt1 | contig 35570 bp, 27 predicted proteins | sample KB304_FD_96880 | JGI IMG/M metagenome (GOLD analysis project Ga0134124, IMG submission 96880) | Terrestrial soil microbial communities without Nitrogen fertilizer from Kellogg Biological Station, Michigan, USA - KB3-0-4 | ecosystem: Environmental > Terrestrial > Soil > Unclassified ... | reverse complement strand
CGCCTCGTTCACCTTCCTGCTGTTCGCTATCGAGGCCAGCATCATGTCGGTGGCGCTGCAGATGCTGTTCGGCATTCCGCTGGCCGTCGGGCACTTGATCAGCGCACTGCTGGTGATCCCCATCGCGCTGTATGGCATCAGCCTGATCAGCCGCGTGCAGGTCTGGACCCAGCCCATATGGCTGTTCCTGCAGGTGGTGCCGCTGGCATACATCGTGTGGAAACACCCGACCTACGTGGAAGGATGGACGGCCTTCAACGGGTCTGACGGCACCGCGCGCCCGAACTGGCTGATGGTCGGCGCGGCGGCGTCGGTGCTGCTGTCATTGCTGCCGCAGATCGGCGAGCAGGTGGACTACCTGCGTTTCATGCCCGTGAAACAGCACAGCAACCGGTTCACATGGTGGCTGACCGTGATCGGCACCGGGCCGGGCTGGGTGCTGCTCGGCGGGTTGAAGCTGCTGGCGGGCTCCTTTCTGGCCTATTTGCTGCTGTCGCGCGGATTTCCGATGGATCGCGCAGAAGACCCCACCTCGATGTACCAGGTCGTTTTCTCGGAGGCCTTCGGCTCCTCCACGGTGGCGCTGGTCGCGGCCGGCGTATTCGTCATCGTCTGCCAGTTCAAGATCAATGTCACCAACGCCTACGCGGGCTCCATCGCCTGGTCGAACTTCTTCTCGCGCGTGACGCACAGCCACCCCGGCCGCGTGGTATGGCTGGTGTTCAATGTGCTGCTGGCGCTGCTGCTGATGGAGATCGGGGTGTTCCGAACCATCGAGAGTGTGCTGGCCATCTACGCGAATTTCGCAGCGGGCTGGATCGGCGCCATCACCGCCGACCTGGTGATCAACAAGTCGCTGGGCCTCTCGCCGCGCGGGCTGGAATTCAAGCGCGCGCATCTCTACGACATCAACCCGGTGGGTGTGGGCGCACTGGCGCTGTCGGTGGCCACCTCGAGTCTTGCGTATGTGGGATTGCTCGGGGAGGTGGCACGCGTGCTGTCGCCGTTCGTGGCGCTGTTCGTTTCGTTTGCCGCCGCACCCCTGATCGCGGCCCTCACGCGAGGTCGCTACTACATCGCGCGCCAGTCGCCCGCGGGCCAGGAAGGCGAGAGAAAGGTCTGCACGGTCTGCGAGAATCGCTTCGAATCAGCCGACATGGCGCTGTGCCCGGCCTACGGCGGATCCATCTGCTCGTTGTGCTGTTCACTGGATGCGCGCTGCCACGACCAGTGCAAGCCGCACGCGCGACTGTCGCAGCAGGTGCGCACGCTGCTCATCTGGCTGCTGCCGGGCCGCGCCGTGCGCTTCATCGACACCACCGCCGGTCGCTTCTTCTCGCTGCTGCTGCTGGTGAACATGGCCGTCGGCATGCTGCTCTACATGATCCACGCGCAGATCGCGCCCGGCTCGCCGGATGCGGCCGAAGCCGTCGGCGACACGCTGTGGATGGTGTTCTTCAGCTTCCTGCTGCTGTCGGGCATCGTCACCTGGGTGGTGGTGCTGGCGCACGACAGTCGCCGCGCCGCCGAGTCTGATTCGGCGCTCCAGACCTCGATGCTGATGGACGAAATCGAGGCGCACAAGAAAACGGATCTCGCTCTCCAGCATGCGAAGGAAGTCGCTGAAGCCGCCAACCTCGCCAAGTCGCGCTACATCGTCGGCCTCGGTCACGAATTCCGCACGCCGCTGAACTCGATCTACGGTTACGCGCAACTGCTCGAGCGCGGCACCGGCGCGCCGGCAGGCAATGCGGTTCGCGTGATCCGCCGCAGTGCCGAGCATCTGACCAGCCTGGTAGACGGCCTGCTCGACATCTCCCGCATAGAGGGTGGCGTGCTGCGCCTGTCGCGCGACAAGGTGCATCTCTCAGAGCTGCTCGACCAGCTCGAAGACATGTTCCGGCTGCAGGCTCAGAACAAGGGCATCGAGTTTCGCTGCGAGCGCGCGGCGCATCTGCCGACCTTTGTGTATACGGACCAGAGGCGGCTGCGCCAGATCCTGATCAACCTGCTGTCGAACGCCGTGAAATACACCGACACCGGCCACGCAGCGCTGACGGTGCGCTATCGCAACCAGGTGGCCGAGCTCGAAATCGCCGATACGGGCATGGGCATTCCCGTGGAGGAGCAGCAGCGCATCTTCGAGCCTTTCGAACGTGGCCAGGATGCCGCCAAACGCGGCATACCCGGCACCGGCCTGGGTCTTACGATCACCAAGCTGCTGACGCAGGTCATGGGTGGCGAGATCAGCGTGCGCAGCGAGCCGGGTCGAGGCACCACTTTTCTCGTGCGACTGCTCCTGTCGGAAGCCATGCATGGCGAAGCCGCCGAGCGCGTCGGCCGCATCACGGGCTATGCCGGCCGGCGTCGCTCACTGCTGCTGATCGACGATGACGCCGAGCATGTGGAAATGATGCGCTTGCTGCTGGAGTCACTGGGCTTCGAAGTCACCAGCGCGGCTGGCGGGCGCCTGGGACTGGAGGCTCTGGACCGGCACCGTCCCGACTTGGTGCTGCTGGATATCTCCATGCCCGATCTCACCGGCTGGCAGGTGCTGACGCAGTTGCGCGAGCGTCCCGCTCTGTCGGAACTGCCGGTGATCATGGCTTCTGCCAATGCGCACGAATACGCGCCGGGCGGCCGCCAGTCCCTGCATGACGGTTTTCTCACCAAGCCGGTCGACGTGGCAGTGTTGCTGGAGACTTTGCGCCGCTCGCTGGGACTCGAATGGCGCCACGACGAGCGCGGCGCAGCGGAACAAAATACTGGCAGCTCCATCCCTGCCGGCGCGGCCGCGCGGCACCACCTCGAAGACCTGTGGCAGCTCGGCCAGATCGGCCACGTGCGTGGCATTCACGCCAAGCTGCGCGACATCGAGAGCGAGGATCCCGCGGCGCAACCGATCACGGCCCACCTGCGCAGCCTGGTGGAGAGCTTCGAAATGAAACGTTATATGGAAGTAGTGGGAGAATTGCGTGCTGATGGCTGAAGCGGCGTTCACGGGGCGCGACACCGTGCTGGTGGTGGATGATGCGCCCGATTCACTGGGCTTCCTCACCGAGATGCTCGATGACGCGGGCTACACCGTGCTCATCGCCACCGATGGTGAAAGCGCGCTGCATCTGGTGTCGCAGATCACGCCCGACCTGGTGCTGCTCGACGCGCTGATGCCGGGCGTCAATGGTTTCGATACCTGTCGGCAACTGAAGCAGAATCCGGAGCTGCTGCACCTGCCCGTGGTATTCATGACGGGGTTGTCGGAAACCGAGCACGTGGTATCTGGCTTCGCCGCGGGCGGCGTGGACTACGTCACCAAGCCCATTGTCGTGAAGGAGCTGCTGGCACGCATCCGTGTACACCTGGCCAATGCACGCAATGCGCGCGGACAGCGCGCGGCGCTGGATGCGGCGGGCCGCTACCTGTTCGCGGTGGATGCCAACGGACAGATCAAGTGGTGCACGCCCAAGGCGCGGGAAATGCTTTCGGCGGTTTGCCCTCCGCAGCAGGACCAGGAGCTGGCGTTGCCCGCCCATGTCATTTCCAATCTGCTGGCGGTGCGCCGGTCGGGTGCGACGCGTGAGGCCAGCTGCATGCTCAGCGGCAACAGTCGCCGCGTCGAGTGCACCATGCTCAGCCCCATCGGTGCGGACGAACTGCTGTTCCGCCTGAGTGAGGAGGTGCCGGCCGCAGGCGTGGAACGCTTGCGCAGCGCACTGGGACTGACTCTGCGCGAGGCCGATGTGCTGCTATGGTTGTCGCGCGGCAAGACCAATCGCGAGATCGGCGAGATTCTCACTATCAGCCCACGCACGGTGAACAAGCACCTGGAGCAGGTGTTCACCAAACTGGGCGTGGAAAACCGTGCCTCGGCGGCCGCGCGCGCAGTCCGCCTGCTGGCCGAATGAGCGGCGGAGATCGATCGCGCTAGATCGCGCCGGATGATGTCCGCGGCGCACGCTTCACGGGAAGAATTCAGCACCCGGCGGCTTTCCTGCCTTGCCCCATCGCTCGGACGAATCCCAGTGCTCGGCGATCAGCCCGCTTTTGGCATCGAGGCGGAACACGTCGAACCAGGTCATCTGGTAGGTCTCCTCGGGCTTTTCCCGATCGCGCACCTTGCGCGCCCACATCACAACCACCATATCGCCTTCGGCAATGAGTGAAATGATGGGAAAGTGCGAGGTGGCTTCAACGGGCCGCGGCTTGCGCGATGCGCCGATGGTGCGCACGAAGGCATCGCGACCGGATTCCACATTGGGATTGTGCTGCACGTATTCCGGCGTCATGAATTCAGCGGCACGCTCCATGTGACCGCCCTCGTAGACGATTCGCCAGAAATCGAACACATGCTTCTTGTTGCGGGCGATCTTCGGATCGGCACTCTTCAGCAGCGCCAGCTGGTCCGCGGCTGGCACCAGTGGCGCCAGTATTTTTGCTTGCGGCGGCTTGCCAGCAGGCGCGCTGCCGGCCGGTTCCGCAGCGCGCGTGGCGCAGGCGCCGATGGTGATCAACAGCAACACAGCCGCTTGACGCATATTTCCCCCAGGGCCGATGGCCGGCACCGATTGTGCCACCATACTGCCATGCAGCTCGGTCTGATCCACAGCTACGCCGATCTTCCGCCGGAATTCCATACGACGGAGCAACCCGCCGTGCCGTCCGATCCCCGGTTGCTGATCTGGAACGATGTGCTGGCCGACGAGCTGCGACTCGGCGAGGCGCTGCGGCCCCACGCACATGAATTGTTCTCCGGCCAGAAGCTCCCGGAAGACGCACAGCCCATCGCCATGGCCTATGCGGGGCACCAATACGCGCATTTCGTGCCCAGCCTGGGCGATGGCCGCGCCATTCTGCTGGGTGAGCGGCATGATCGCGGTGGTGTGCTGCGCGACATCCAGCTCAAGGGCTCGGGTCGCACTCATTGGTCCCGGGGCGGCGACGGCCGTGCTGCGGTGGGTCCCATGCTGCGTGAATACCTGGTGAGTGAAGCCATGCATGCACTGGGCATTCCGACCACGCGTTCGCTGGCCGTGGTGTCCACCGGCGAGAAAGTGCTGCGTGAAGATGCCCTGCCTGGCGCAGTGCTGACGCGCGTGGCTGCAAGCCATGTACGCGTAGGGACATTCCAGTATTTCGCGGCGCGCGGCAATACAGCAGCCGTGCAGACCCTGCTGCGCTACTGCATCGGACGCCACTACCCCGCGCTGGCCTCATCGCCGGCCCCGGCACTGGACTTTCTGGGTGCGGTAGCGCAGCGGCAGGCGCAACTCATTGCCGGCTGGATGAGTGTCGGCTTCATTCATGGCGTGATGAACACCGACAACATGACCGTCAGCGGCGAGACCATCGACTTCGGCCCCTGCGCCTTCATGGATCCCTACGATCCGCGTGCCGTGTTCAGCTCCATCGACCGTCATGGGCGCTACAGCTTCGGCAATCAGCCGGCCATTGCGCAGTGGAATCTGGCGCGACTGGCCGAGACTCTGCTGCCGCTGATCGATGCCGACACGGAGCGTGCAGTGGAACTGGCCACGGCCATCATCGAACCATTCATCGCCCAGTTCGACACCGCCTTCCTGGACAGATTGCGCCGCAAGATGGGCCTGACCACCGCGGAAGATGGGGACGCCGAACTGGCCAGCACCTTGCTGCAACTCATGCGCGACGCCACCGCAGATTTCACGTTGACCTTCCGGGCAATGGCGGACGCACTGTCACCTGCCAGCGGACAGGCGCTGCGGGAGCAGATCGGTGAATCCGCAGCATTCGAGGCATGGCTCGGCCGCTGGCGCGAACGTCTCGAGCGCGAGTCCATCCCCGTGGAGCAGCGCCGTGCAGCGATGCTGCGCATCAATCCAGCCTACATTCCACGCAATCACCGCGTCGAGGCGGCATTGATTGCAGCCACCGACGGCGACCTGCAACCCTTTCACACGCTGCTGAAGCTGCTGCAGCGCCCCTTCGATGAGCACGCGGCCTTTATGGAATACCGGCTGCCGGCGCGACCGGAGGAGCGAGTGCTGCAGACCTTCTGCGGTACTTGAAGGCCCGCGGCGGCGTGCCGCTCAACGCCCGCGACGCGCAGTCTGCAGAAAGGCCTTGAGCCAGGCGCGGCCCAGATCATCCTGGCGCAGGCCCAGATGGATTTTCTTCGGCACGCCGCGCCGCCCCAGCCTGACCGGCGCGATGGCCACATCCTTCATGCGCTCCTCGACCAGCCAGCGCGGCAGCGCACCGACTCCGCGCCCACAGGCCACCATCTCGAGGATGAGGTCGGTTGATTCGATGGTGCGGTGCGCACGCGGCGTCACGCCCGCCGGCATCAGGAACAAGGTGTAGATGTCGAGTCGCTCGATGGCCACCGGGTAGGTGATCAGCACTTCTTCTGCGACCTGCGCAGGCTCTGCGAACCGTGCCTTGGCCAGCGGATGCGATCGTGGCACCACCAGCACCTGCTCGTAGTCGAACACCGGCTCGAAGCGCAGCCCGGGGCGTGCTTCCGGATCAGGTGTCACCAGCAGGTCGATTTCATGGTCGAGCAGCGCACCGATGCCACCGAAGCGGAATTTCTGCTTCACATCCACATCGACATCCGGCCACTGCGGCAGGTATTCCGCCACCACCTTCAGCAGCCATTGATAGCAGGGATGGCATTCCATGCCGATGCGCAGTGTGCCGCGCGTGCCGCGCGCCATCTGCCTGAGATTGGACTCGGCATGCTCCAGCTGCGGCAGCAGATGGTTGGCCACGTTCAACAGATACAGCCCCGCCTCGGTGGGGTGCAGGCTGCGCCCCTCGCGCAGCCACAGCTCGGTTCCCAGCTGTCGCTCCAGCTTGCGCATGGCATGACTGAGGGCGGACTGGGTGAGATGCAGTGCCTCGGCTGCCGCCGTCATGGAACCCTGCCGATCCACCTCCCTGAGTATCAGCAGGTGGATGCGATCGAGATTCCGGTTGGGAGGTTTGGCATGAATGGATTTCATCTATAACTGAAATAATATCATTTTTATTCATTTGTTCCCGGAGGCAGCATGGGGCCATGAACGCCGCAATCTCCAGCCCCCAGATTCCTGCAGCCGCGCCGCGGCTGCCGGCCCGTCACGACCATGTGGGCAGCTTCCTGCGCCCGCCCTACCTGCTCGAGGCCCGGGCGCGCTTTGCCAAGGGAGAAATCGGGGCGCAACAGCTGCGGGCCATCGAGGATCGCGCTGTCGCGGAAATCGCTAACTTTCAGCAGCAAGTGGGGCTCAAGAGCATCACCGACGGCGAATACCGCCGCGAATATTTCCACATCGACTTCCTGGATCAGCTGGGCGGTGTGCAGACCACGCTGCCGGAAATCACCCGCCGCGCCGACGGCTCGGAAGAGCTGCGTCCGCCGGTGATCCGCGTCATCGACAAGGTGCGGCACACCCGCAATATCGAGGTGGACAACTTCCTTCACCTGCAGAGCTGCCTGTGCGCGGGCTGCACGGCCAAGGTGGCCATTCCCTCTCCCACCATGCTGCACTTCCGCGGTGGCCGCGATGGCATCAGCCGCGAGGCCTATCCCGAACTCGAATCCGCGTTTTACGACGACGTGGCGCGCGCCTATGGTGATGAGCTGCAGGCTTTGTCTGCTGCGGGCTGCAGCTATGTGCAGCTCGACGACACCAACCTCGCCTACCTCTGCGATCCGAAGATGCGCGAGGCCGCGCGTGTCCGTGGTGACGATCCCGATGAGCTGCCGCAGCGCTACGCGAATTTCGTCAACAAGGTCGTGGCACGCAAGCCCGCGGGCATGCTGCTGGCCATGCACCTGTGCCGCGGCAACTTCAAGAGCACCTTTGCAGCCAGCGGCGACTACGAACCCGTGGCCGAGGCACTGCTGTCGCAGATGAACATCGATGCGTACTTCCTCGAGTACGACGACGCGCGCAGCGGCGACTTCCGTCCCTTGCGTCATCTGAAGAAGGGCAAGATCGCGGTGCTGGGCCTGATCACCAGCAAGACCGGGCAGCTCGAGGACAAGGACGACATCAAGCGGCGCATCGACGAGGCCGCGCGCCACGCACCGCTGGAACAGCTGGCGTTGTCGCCACAGTGCGGCTTTGCCAGCTCGGCTGAAGGCAATGCCATCAGCTGGGACGATCAGCGCCGCAAACTGGAGCTGGTGGTGCAAATCGCCGATGAGGTCTGGGGCGGCCGCTAGCCACTCTTGCCGCATGCCGGCTGCGCTAAGCTGCCGGCATGAGCACACGAATCGGCGTATTGAACATTTCCGACCGGGCCGCCGCCGGTATCTATTCGGATGAGCCGGGACAGGCCTGCGCGGCGCTGCTGCGCGAGTGGCTGACCACGCCCTTTGAGCTGGAATACCGCGTGGTTCCGGATGAAGTCGACGTGATCAGCAGCGAACTGATCCGCCAGGCGGATGTCGCGGGCTGCTGCCTCATCGTCACCACCGGTGGCACCGGCCCCGCACCGCGCGATGTCACCCCCGAGGCCACGCTGCGGGTGATAGAGCGCGAGATGCCGGGTTTTGGCGAGCTGATGCGCGCCACCTCACTGAAATACGTGCCCACCGCCATCCTGTCGCGCCAGACGGCGGGCATCCGCGGTCGCACACTGATCGTGAACCTGCCCGGAAAACCCAAGTCGATCCGCGAAAATCTTGAGGCGGTGTTTCCCGCAATTCCTTACTGTATCGACCTGATCGGCGGACCTCGCCTCGAAACGAACGAAGGCGTGATGAAGGCGTTTCGCCCACGGAGTGGATGATGAGGATTACGGGAAGACGGATCTCTCAGCTGGTGACACTGGTGGCGACAGGCGGCGCCATGGGCTTCGCCGCAGCGGCAGCGCCCGCTGCGGCACCGATGACCACTGCACCCCCCTCCTCGTCACCTGCGACTTCGGCGCAAGCTCCATCTGCAACTGCCGGCGCGCCTCCCCGCACTCCCGGTGGCTACCTTTCCGCAGGCACCGACCTGATGGTGGTGTTGCCACCCGCGCCGCAGAAGGGCGATGCCACCTCCGAGGCCGATCGACGCATCTTCCGTGAAACGCGTGCGCTGCAGGGCACGCCGCGCTGGGAAATGGCCTCTGCGGACGCCGCACTGGGTTCGGCGCAGATGCTGCAGCACTTCTCCTGCAGCCTCGACATCGAGCTGACGGCGCAGCAGGCGCCGCGCATGCTGCAGATACTGCAGAAGGCCACGCGCGATGCCACGCAGGCCATGCTGAAAGCGAAAGATTTCTATAACCGCGAGCGGCCCTACCTGGTCGACGAAGGTCCGATCTGCCGCCCGCGCGAAGAAACCGGCACGAGCTCCGATTACCCGTCGGGCCACAGCACGGCGGGGTGGAGCTGGGCCATGGTGCTGGCGCAGATCGCGCCCGATCGCGCGGTCCCCATTCTCGAACGCGGCCGCGCCATCGGCGACAGCCGTGTCGTCTGCGGCGTACACAATGCCTCGGCGGTGGAAGGTGCCCGCATGCTGGTCAGCGCGACCATGGCGGTAGTGATGGGAATCGATGCCTATCAGAGCGATCTTGCAGCCGCGAAGCAGGAGTTTTCTGCGCTGCGCGCACAACCGCATGCCACACCGGAGCCGGCGCGCTGCGAAGTGGAGCGGAAGCTCGTCGCCATACAACCCCGCTGAGCGGGCCGCAGACGCGCTGGCCGCGCTATAGTTCCGCCATGCTGCTCGCCACCCTGCTGATACTGGCTGCCACGGCTGCGATCTACGGGATCACGCAAGTAGGCGCAGCCATCACACTGCTGTTCGTCATCGCGGTACTGGTGCTGGCCTACAAGCGACTGCCGCTGCTGGCCTTCTCCATCGTCTTCACCGGGCTGTTCTTCATCTACAGCTGGTTCGGCGAGCCGATCGGGCTCTGGAAGGGCCTGCTGCTGCTGATGCTGGTGGTCATGTGGCTGTTCAATGTGCGGCCGCTGCGCAAGGCGCTGATCTCGCGCCCCTTCCTGAAGGCTTACCTGCGCATGCTGCCCAACATGTCGTCCACCGAGCGCGAGGCGCTGGAGGCCGGCACGGTGTGGTGGGATGGCGAGCTGTTCACCGGCAAGCCGGACTGGAACAAGCTCCTGAACACGCGGCCCGCGCAGCTCTCGCCCGAAGAACAGGCCTTTCTCGATGGCCCGGTCGAGCAGCTGTGCGCGATGGTCGATGACTTCGACGTCACGCATCGCCGCGCGGATCTGCCACCCGAGGCCTGGGAGTTCATCAAGAAGAACGGATTCTTCGCGATGATCATCCCGAAGCAGTACGGCGGATTGCAGCTGGGCACCTATGCGCAGTCGACCGTGCTGATCAAACTGTCGAGCCGCAGCATCGTGCTGGGCTCGACGGTGGCCGTGCCGAATTCACTCGGTCCCGGCGAACTGCTGGTGCACTACGGCACTCCCGAACAGAAGGATTACTACCTGCCGCGCCTGGCGCGTGGTGAAGAGATTCCCTGCTTCGCGCTGACCAGTCCGGTGGCGGGCTCCGACGCCGCTTCGATCACCGACACAGGCATCGTCTGTCGCGGAATGTATGAAGGCCGCGAAGTACTGGGGCTGAAGCTCAACTTCTCCAAGCGCTACATCACGCTGGCGCCCATAGCCACCGTGGTCGGCCTCGCCTTCCGCATGTTCGATCCCGATCACCTGGTAGGCGACAGGGAAGACATCGGCATCACCTGTGCATTGCTTCCCCGCAATACCCCGGGCATCACGATTGGCCGGCGGCATTTCCCGCTCAACGTGCCTTTCCAGAACGGACCGGTGCAGGGCAAGGATGTCTTCGTGCCGCTGGATTTCATCATCGGCGGCGTCAAGATGGCTGGCCGTGGCTGGCGCATGCTGGTGGAGCAGCTTTCCGTGGGCCGCTGCATCTCGCTGCCTTCCAGCGCCACGGGCGGCGCCATGACCGCGGTGTGGACCAGCGGTGCATATACGCGCATACGCAAGCAGTTCGGCATGCCGGTGGGCCGCTTCGAAGGCGTGGAGCAGGTACTGGCTCGCATCATCGGCACCACCTACATCATGAATGCGGCGCGCTCGGTCACCACCGGCGCCATCGATGGCGGCGAAAAGCCCGCCGTGCCAGCCGCCATACTGAAATATCACGTCACCGAGATGGGCCGGCAGGTGGCCGGCGATGCCATGGATGTGCACGGCGGCAAGGGTGTGATGCTCGGCCCGCGCAATTATCTGGCACGCAGCTGGCAGGCTGCGCCCATCGCGATCACGGTGGAAGGTGCGAATATCCTCACGCGCAATCTCATCATCTTCGGTCAGGGCGCCATCCGCTGCCATCCCTTCGTGTTGAAGGAGATGCAGGCCGCGCGCAGTCCCGAAGGCGAGCGCAGCGTCGATGACTTCGATCGCGCGCTGTTCGGGCACATCGGATTCACCATCTCCAATGCCGTGCGCTCGCTGGTAATGGCCATCACCTTCGCGCGTTTCGAAGGCGCGCCCGGTGAAGGAGCGGTGAGACGCTACTATCAGCACATCGAGCGCTTCTCCGCCTCCTTTGCCTTCGCCACTGATGTGGCGATGCTGTCGCTGGGCGGATATCTGAAGAAGAAAGAGAGCCTGTCGGCGCGCCTGGGCGATGTGCTCTCCTATCTCTATCTGGCCTCGATGGTGCTCAAACACCATCACGATGCGGGCAGTCCGCGCGAAGACCTGCCGCTGGTCGAATGGGCCTGCCGTGACCTGCTGTATCGCGCGCAGGAACAGCTGCATGGTCTGCTGCGCAACTTCCCCAACCGGCTGCTGGGCTGGTTGATGCGGGCCATGATCTTTCCGCGCGGCCGCACCTACTTCGCACCCAGCGACCGGCTCTCGGCGCAACTGGCGGAACTGGCGATGACGCCCGGCCCATCCCGCGAGAGGCTGTGTGCACATGCATTCCGCAGCCCCATCGCCGGCAATCCACTGGGCGCGCTGCAGGAAGTACTGCTGCTGGCGGCCAGGGTGGAACCGATCGAGCGACGCCTGCGTGTCGATGGCGTGAAGACGGGCCGCATCCGTTCGCTGGGCGTTGCCGCCCAGGTGGCGGAGGGCCGCGCCATCGGCCTGCTCTCGGAAGAGGAAGCCGGGCTGCTACTGGACTATGATCGCCGCATCATGGACATCATCCATGTGGATGATTTCGCCCCATCGGAATTGCCGGCCGGACAGCCTGCGCATTGACACCAGTCACCAACGGAGATTCTTCATGATTCGCCAAGCCACCATTGCTCTGGTTGCCCTCACCTTCGGCACCCTCGCGGTTGCGCAGACGCCTGCACCGGCCGCGGGCACTGCACTGCCACGCACCGCCTCCCCGGCGGGCGCGAAGGTCTATATCGTGAGTCCCAAGGATGGCGCGACCATCAAGGGTCCGGTCACCGTGGTGTTCGGACTTGCCGGCATGGGTGTAGCGCCGGCCGGCGTGCAGATGGAGAACACCGGGCACCATCACCTGCTCATCGATGCCGACCTGCCCAAGGACATGGGCGTGCCGCTGCCCGCCACCGACAACATCAAGCACTTCGGCAAGGGCCAGACCGAGACCACGCTCGATCTGAAGCCCGGCAAGCACACGCTGCAGCTGGTGCTGGGCGATCATCTGCACATCCCGTTCAATCCGGTGGTGGCTTCGCAGAAGATCACCATCACCGTCGCGCCCTGAGGTTCTGCGGCCAGGCGGGCGGCGCATGCCCCCGCCTCACGCAATGCATCGATGTATCTCCCCTTCTACGGCCTGGCCGAAAAGCCGTTCTCGATCACGCCTGATCCGCGCTACCTGTATCTGGGTGGGCGGCATGCCGAGGCGCTGGCGCATCTGGTCTATGGCATCAGCGAGGCCGGCGGCTTCATCCAGCTGACTGGCGAAGTCGGCACGGGCAAGACCACCATCATCCGTTCGCTGCTGGCCAAGCAGCCGGACAACGCCGAGATCGCCCTGATCCTGAATCCGCGCATGAATGCGCCGGAGTTCATGCTCACGCTGTGCGAAGAGCTGGGCATCCTGCTGCCCGACGACGCGCTCGGGAGCGTGAAAGAACTGGTCGATATCCTGAACCGTTACCTGCTCAAGGCGCATGCGCAGGGCAAGCGCGTGGTACTCATCGTCGATGAGGCACAGAACCTCTCACCCGAGGTGCTCGAGCAGGTGCGCTTGCTCACGAATCTCGAAACCGAGACGCAGAAGCTGCTGCAGATCATCCTGATCGGCCAGCCCGAACTGCGCGACATGCTGGCGCGCAATGACCTGAGACAGCTGGCGCAGCGCATCACCGGCCGCTACCACCTCGATCCGCTGTCGCGCGATGAGTCGGCCTCGTATGTAAAGCATCGGCTGCGCATCGCCGGGGCCACCACGGAGATCTTCACCGGCGGCGCGCTGTCGGAGATGTATCGCGCCAGTGGCGGCGTGCCCCGCCTGCTCAACGTCATCGGCGATCGCGCGCTGCTCGGCGGCTATTCAGAAGATCGTCACGTCATCACCGCGGCACTGGTGCGCAAGGCTGCCGGCGAAGTGTTCGGCCGGCGGCGTACGCCCGTATGGCTGCCCTGGGCGCTGGGTGCGGCCACGGTAATCGTCGTGGCTGGCGCAGCGCTGGCAGTGTGGAAACTCACCCCGCGCAGCGAGTCGCGTCCAGCAGCAGCGCCGCCTTCTCTGAGCGCGACATCGGGTGCGCCTGCAGTCATGCCCGCTGCGACGCCCGTACCCGCCCAGCCTCCCGTGGCAGCCGCGCCACCGCCCCAGGACTTCGCCACGCTGCTGCGCAGTTCCGCCGCGGTCACCGATCTCGACGGCGCCTACTCGCGGCTGTTCGGGCTGTGGTCGGCGCGCTATGTCGCGGGATCGGAAGATGCCTGCTCGCAGGCGCTGCGCCAGGGACTGGAGTGCCTCAATGAAACCGGCGGCGTCGATACGCTGCGACGCTACAACCGCCCGGCGCTGCTGGCACTGGAAGACGATACCGGTGCGATTCACCAGACCATCGTCGTGCGTCTGCAGAAAGACAATGCACGGCTGCTGATCGGCGCCGGCATGCACGATGTAGCACTCGCGGACCTCAAGGCACGCTGGAATGGAGAATTCCAGATGCTGTGGCGACCGCCGCAGCTCGACACCCGCAGCCTCTCGGCGGGCATGCAGGGTGAATCCGTGCGCGTACTGCGCGAACGGCTGCGTCAGTGGGCAGGGCTGCCCGTGGAAACCGAGGCCGCCGACGTTTTCGATGAAGGCCTGCGTGATCTGGTGGTGCAGTTCCAGCGACGCAGCAACCTCACCGCCGATGGCATCGCCGGCACGCGCACGCAGGCGCTGCTCGATGTCGCCCTGGCCACCACGGATTCGCCGCTGCTCAGCGCCATCGCACCCTGAAGGTCATCCATGTCATTCATCCTCGATGCCCTGAAGAAATCCGAGTCCGAGCGCCATCGCCACTCAGGTCCGGTGCTGATGGATGTGCGCATCGCGCCACCGCGGCGCCGGCTGCCCATCTGGGCATGGGTGATCGCCGGCGTATTGCTGGTCAATGTGCTGCTCTTGATCTGGGTGCTGTGGCTTGCACCGGATCATCGCGTTGCCGCAGCAGCCAGTGCGGCCGTGGCACCGGCCGTTGCGCCGCAGGTGCTCGCGCCTCCCGCGGCTGCGCCAGTCGCGGCGCCGCCAGCCCCGGCACCGCAAGCCACAGCTCCGGTGGTGAGCGCTGCGCCGCAGCCAGAAACCCTGCCGCCAGTCGCCACCGCTGCTGTCCCGCAGACCCCTGCTTCGGTCACGACACCACCGGCCAATGCGCCGGTCATCGACACCACCAGTCTGCCGCGTGTGCAGGACCTCATCGCCTCGGGCGCGACGCTGCCAGAACTGCGTCTGAGCCTGCATGTCTTCGACGCCGCGCCCGCCAACCGCTATGTGCTGCTGAACGGCACGCGGCTGCGCGAAGGCGAATTCACCCCGGAAGGCGTGAAAGTGCTGCAGATCGCGCCCGCCGGCGTGGTGCTGGAATGGCGCGGCCGGCGCATGTTCCTCAGCGCCGCCGGCTGAACTTCGAAAAGTGCGTTCTACCTGGCCGCGTTACTCGGCGATGTACCACTGCTTGTCGATGAGCTCCAGGGCGAGCGAATCGAAGGGCAGACCCTGACCCCGCAGATCATAGATCGCACGCGTACCGGCGTATTCGAAACGCGGCACAACCTGGCGCGCCAGCCGCAACGCAGTCATCAATCGTTCGCGCACTTCGGCGCGCGATTCACAGGATGTGATCAACGCGCGCAGCGCCTTGGCCGCAATGGTGCGCCGGAAATTGGGGCTCATCTGCTTGTTGTAGTAATCATCGCAGCGCTGCATGCGCAGGTTGTCTTCCGCTGTCTGCAACAGCGCCAGCACGATCTGCGGACTGCCGGCAGATGCCGGGGTGGAAGGTGCGGCGGAGGACGCCGTAGCGGACGCTGGTGCCGCAGTGCTCGCGACCGCGGATGAAGCCGTGGGCACGCGGGTGCGGCCCGTGCGCAGATCGTCGATCTGCGCCTGCAGTTCCAGCGGAATGGTCGCCTTCCAGTCCTTGCCCCAGGGCATGATGGATACCAGCACCGGCACGCGCACCGTACCCATGTCCTTGGGGGGTTTGGCGCGCCCCACCATCAGCACCATGCCGCCGCTGTCGGGAACCGCCTCCAGCCACTCCACGCGCTCGAAAACGCGGCCACTGAATCGCAGCCGGCGCGCCAGGGCGACGAAAAAATTCTGTGGTGTCAGCCGCTCGATTTCGGATAGCGGCATGCCGCTGCCGAACAGGCGGTCGCGCAGCAGCGTCTCGTTGCGATCGGCCTGCAGCTTCATCTCGCTCATCAGGTTCTTGCGCAGCAGCTCCAGCTCATTCTCGTGGATGGCCTGAGCCATGGCAGCCGGATCGCCGGCAGCCGTGGCAGCCAGCATCTCTTCGGCAGCGCGATGCTGCGCGGCAGTGCCGTCTCCGGCCAGGGCCGGCAAGCTCAGCGCAATGCAGCAAAAGGCCGTCAACCGAGGCAGCCAGGCGGCAAAGTTCACCGGTAGGCGTTTGATCCAGCGCACATTTGGCATATTCCCCATCCGATCCACGTCACAGAACCAGCAATGAAGCCTCTTTATAGGTTGTACCGCCCCGTGAAGCTCGTAAAGTCCTCCTGTATTGAAGAAGGTGGAGGCCGGAGTGCCTCTGCAATAAGCAACCACTGCGCGGGAGACGGTCTTGACTGCTTACCCCAATCGTCGCGGCGAGGATGCCGATCAGCCCGCTGAGGCCAAACGGGTGCAAACGCTTCCCCAACGCCAACTGGTCGCACTGACCAATGACAGCGCACTGATCCGCGCACTGCAGGAATTGTCTGCGGACAGTGTCGCTGTGCATGTGGTTTCCGACATGCGCACGCTGTCCGATGAACTGTTGCAGCACGTCGGCGCCGTGGCGCTCATCGACGCGCAGTCACTGGATGCGCCCATCGAAGGCGCTGTGGATGCCATCACCACCCAGTTCCCCGACCTGCGACTGATGATCGCCGGCCACAGTGCCGAGCAGAATGCACTGGCGCGCCGCATCGCCAATCAGTCGGTGTTCCGCTTCGTACACAAGCCCGCTTCACCGCAGCGCCTGAAGCTGTTCCTCGACGCCGCGGCACGCCCTGTCGAGACGCCGCGCGGCCGCGCTACTGCCGAGCCGGTGTTCGCTGATTCACCTTCTCTGGCGCGCATCAATACCGCTGTGGGTGGTCGCTCGCCCATGACACTGGCCATCGTGGGCGGGGTGGTGATCGCCGCCATCGCCGTCGGGGCCTGGATCGCGCTCAAGGATGGCAAACCAGCGGCCAGCGCTGCCGGGGAAACAACGCAGAACACTGCACCTGCACCCGTTGCCTCCGGCTCACCGGCTGCTGTGGCACTGATCAAGAAGGGCGACAAGGCCTTTGCCGATGGCCGCTACGTCGCACTGGATGGCAGCAGCGCCGCCGAGTTCTATCGTGAAGCATTGAAGGTCGAGCCCAACAATCAGGTGGCGCGCAGCGGCTTCGATCGCAGCGTGGATTACGGCACCAGACGCGCTGAAGAAGCGGTGCTTGCCGGCAAGCTGAATGAAGCGGCCACGATTTCCGAGGCACTGCGTCCGCTGACGCCGGGCAGCTCACGGCTGAATTTCCTCAACACGCAGATCGAGAAGGAGCAGGCCCGCGTCAACGCGGATGCTTCGCAGCGCGCGGCCAGCGATGCGCGCCAGGGCCAGATCCGCGATGCACTGTCGCAGATGGCTGAACGCGCGCGTCGCAACGCGCTGCTCGATCCTCTTACCAACAGCGCGGTGTCCCACTTCCGCGAGGCCGAAGCAATAGGCCCGGCTGACCCCGCGGTTCGCGCCGCGCGCGAGACGCTGGTTGCCGCCCTGCTGAACGCAGCCGACACCGAACTGAACAGCCGCAAGGCGCCCGCCGCGCGCCGCCTGGTGGATGCCGCAGCGACGCTGAACAGCTCCGCCAGCGGTCTGGATGCGATGCGCAAGCGCCTCGATGATTTCGGTGATCAGCAAGCCGCAGCCAATGCGGCAGCCGCCGCCGAAGCTGCCCGTGTTGCAGAAGCCGCCACTCAGGCTGCCGCAGCGGCCAGGACCCCGACGCCCGTGGTCACCGCGCCGGCACCGGCAGAATCAGCGGCGCCGGCCATAGTGATGGCCACGACGCTGAAGGTACTGCGCACAGAAAATCCGGAATTTCCGCAGCGGGCCCTGGAACAGCTGATCTCGGGCTGGGTGGAGATGGAATTCACCGTCGCCCGTGATGGAACGGTGCAGGACATCGTGGTCACCAATTCCGAGCCCAAGCGTACGTTCGATGCAGCGGCGGTCGCCGCCATGCGCCGTTATCGTTACCAGCCCGTCGTGCGCAACGGCGAGGTGGTGGCGCAGCGCGCAAAGCTGCGCATGCGGTTCACGGCCCAGGACGGTCGCTGACGCCACTTGTGCCGCGCCAGCTTCGCATCCTGGTTGTCTCCGACGACGCGCAGGTCGGACGCTGGCTTCAGCATCGCATCGAGGCCTTGCGTGAAGACTGCGCGCTGACGCTCGAGTCATACGAAGCTTTCGAACGCCGGCTGGCCACCACGGGTACCGACGAGCTCGACGCTCTGTTTGCCGTGCTGGGCTTTGCCCGCGACGAGACAGCTGCCAGCCTTGCCTGGCTCGATCACATCAAGGGCATACCCGGATCACCGCAGCTGGTGGTACTGGCCGAGGATGGCGATGAGATCAGCGCCGTGCAGTCGATGCGCCGTGGCGCAATCGACTATCTGCCCCGCAAGCTGATCACCTCTGAACTGCTCGATGCCGCGATCTCCCACTGCATGGAAGGATCGCGCCGTCGTGCGCCCGCAACGCCCGCCGGCGCCCGGCAGCGTGGCGATGCGCCGCAGAACAATGCGTTGAAGGCGCCGCGCGACCTGATTCCACGCTACATGCTGCTCGATACGCTGGGTGAATCCACGCGTGCCACGGTGTATCTGGCGCACAGCGCCGCGCTGAATCGCCACGTGGCGCTGAAGGTGTCGCGCGTTGCCGAGAACGACGAGCCGCAGTTCGCCCGCGAATATGAGACGGTCGGCGGCATCCGCCACGAGTCGGTGGTCGACATCTACGACTACGGCATGCATGACGGCCGCGAATTCATCGCCATGGAGTACTTTCCCTGTGGCGACCTGAAGGCAAGACTGCAGAATCCGATGACGGAAGGCGAGGCGCTCGACTATCTGCGCCGCATCGCGGCGGCACTGTCCGTGGTGCACACGCAGGGCATCCTGCACCGGGATCTCAAGCCCCCGAATATCATGCTGCGCGAAGACGGACAGGTAGTGCTGATCGATTTCGGTCTGGCCAAAGCCATCACCAATGCCACGCACAGCACGGCCGCGGGAGTGCTGCGCGGCTCGCCGTACTACATGAGCCCCGAACAGGCGCAGGGCGAGGAGCTGGACGGCCGCAGCGACCTGTACAGCCTGGGTGTGATTTTCTTCGAGATGCTCACCGGCAGTAAGCCTTATCTGGGCGCCACTGCAGTGGAAGTACTGCAGCAGCATGTAACGGCGACCGTGCCGGAACTGCCGCCCGAATTGCGGCATCACCAGGTGCTGCTCGAAAGCCTGATGGCCAAGCCGCGTGACGACCGCTTCGCTACCGCAGACGACCTGCTCGCCCACCTGCAGCAGCGGGCCGCATGAACCCCGTCGCTCCAGCCACGCTGGACGCGCTGCTCAATCACGCAGAAGTGGTGGGCGTCGAATTCGGGCCGCAGTGGCGTGTCGTGCAGATCCACAATGCAGCGCTGCTCGCGACCTGGCTGGGCGGCGAGAATTCCACACCGCTGCCCGACGAGCAGCAGGCGCTGCTCAATCAGCTGTTCGGGCTGCGCCATGCCCAGGAGCTGCGCGAGGAACTGGAGCGGCTGGGAAGCAGCGGCACCGATCAGATCCAGCTGGGCGTTCTGCCGGGGCGCCATCCGCGTACCGGTGCGTCACCGCGACTGTTCGGCGTGACGCTGCGCGTATTGCCAGAAGCAGGCACCTGTCTGCTGCTGCAGGATGTGTCGCGTCGCGAGGCGCTGCTGCACGAGCTGCAGGAAGTGTCGCTGGCGCAGGAAATCGCGCTGACGGTGCTGCGCGCACCACCCGACGGATTGCGGCTGTTCCTCGGTTCGGCCCTGGCGTCGGTGAGCGCCATTCGCGCCACACTGCGCATGCCCGCGCGCACGCTGGGCACCTTGCGCCATAAACTGGCGCGACTGCAGACAGAAGCCTCCGCACTGGCAATCGAGGCGCAGACACTGGGGCTCTCACCGGTCGCCCACAGTTGCCAGGCGCTGGCGAACAGCGCCGCGACGCTGCAGGCGCATGAAGAAATCAGTGGCGACGATCTGCTGCCGCTGGCACCGCGTGTCGACGCCATCGCCTCGGCCATCGGCACTACCTCGCGCATCGAAGAGCAGCGCTATGAGCCGCCGCTGGCCGCGACCCAATCCGCAAAGCGTCAACGCGCAGGCGCCAGCTGGCACGAAGTCAGCGAGCGCCGCTGGAGTGGATTCCTGCGTCGCCGTGGCGAAGACACCGGCACACTGGCCCGGCTTGCCATGTCGGGCGCGGAGCTGGTGCCCGCCTTCCACCGCCGCCACGTGGACGAAATCCTGCAGCACCTGCTGCGCAACGCCGTGGACCATGGGCTCGAAACACCCGAGGAGCGCCTGGCCGCGGGCAAGTCTGCTGCGGGAAAAATCACCATTGCCTTCTCGCGCATCGATCGCGGTCGTCTGAAGATGACCGTGCACGACGACGGGCGTGGCTTTGACCTCTCGCGCATCGGTCGCGCTGCGGTGCAAAGCGGCCTGTTGTCCGAGGAATCCCTGGCACGCAGCGAAGCGGGTGAACTGGTGGGACTGATTTTCAAACCCAGCTTCACCACCGAAGGACTCGATGCTGGCGACGGGCAGGGTCGCGGCATGTCGTATCTGCGTCGCAAGGTCACGCGCCTGGGCGGACAGATATCAGTTGCGACCAAGCAGGGGCGCTACACCTTGTTCACCATCGAGCTGCCGGAGTCGGAGATGTCTGACGACGCGGCGGGAGTTTCTCACCAGGCCATGCCTTGACAAGGCATCCGCGCGCCGGTTGCAATGCATCCACGCCCAGGGAGCACGGATGCATCTCGTCGATACAACACTGTTTTACTCGCCGACGAGTGGTGGTGTGCGGCGCTATCTCAACGCCAAGCACGAGTGGTATGCGCGACAGAAGGCATGGCGTCATTCGCTGCTGGTGCCCGGTCCGCGCACAGAACTGCAGCCCGGCGAAATAAGCACCGTCGCAGGGGCCGTCGTCCCTGGCACATTCAACTATCGACTGCCGCTGGCCCCGCGCCGCTGGGCCCAGTTGCTCGATGCGCTGCAACCGGATCTCATCGAGGCCGGCGACGCATTTCATCCGGCCTGGTGCGCGCTGCGGGTCGCAAGGCAGCGCGGCATTCCAGCGGTGGCATTCTTTCATTCACACCTGCCGCGACTGGTGGGCATGCGCTGCGGCGGCGCCATCGGTCGCGGGGCTGCGCGCTATCTGCGCTGGCTGTACAGCCGCTTCGACCTGGTACTCGCGCCCAGTCGGACCATGTGCGATTACCTGCGCTCGCTCGGTGTGCCGCGCGTGGCGCTGCAGCCGCTGGGGGTGGATACCGATGTATTCCATCCTGCCCTGCGGCATCACCGGCTGCGGCGCGAACTGGGTCTGCGGGAGGATGTGCGGCTGCTCGCCTATGCCGGCCGCTTCTCCGCGGAAAAGAACATCGGCGTATTACATGACGCCTTCGAGCGACTGGGCTCTGGTTATCACCTGCTGCTGGTCGGTGGCGGCGAATCGCAGCGGCCGGCCACAAACATCACGGTGATCCCGTATCACCGCGACAGCCGCGAACTGGCAGGCGTGCTGGCCTCGGCCGATGCACTGGTGCACGCGGGCACCGCCGAGACCTTCGGGCTGGTGGTGCTCGAAGCCATGGCCTGCGGTCGGCCCGTGGTGGGCGTGCATGCCGCCGCGGTCGCCGAATTGATCAGCGATCAGGTGGGTGTCGCCGCTGCGCGTGCCGATGGCAAATTGCTGGCGCAGGCGGTACGCGATCTGTACGACCGCGACATCGAAGCGCTGGGACGCGCGGCGCGCGAGCGGGTGCTGGCGCACTACAGCTGGGAGAATGCGCTCCAGCACCAACTGACGGTTTACACGGCCTTGACGGAGAAGAAACGCACGGTGCCCGATGTCTGGGCAACGGCCAGCCTGCGCCCATCGGGCGACCAGCGGATCATGCCCGCCGGACCATCCAGCAACTGAATATCCAGCGGCTTGCGGCTGCCTGGCCCGGGCTTCCACAGCACCACGCGCCAGTCGCGGCCCGCCGTAGCCAGCAAGGCGCCACTGCCCTGCCAGGCCAGTGATTCGACCCGCTCTTCGTGTGCATTGAGCTGCAGCGGTTCGCTGCCCTCGGGTCCCTTGCCACCGAAGTCCCATATCACCACGCTGCTCGCACCCGTCGAGGCGCTGGCCAGATAGCGGCTGTTGGCGCTCCATCCAGTCTGCTGGACCTTGCCTTCGTAGCCGCTCATGCGCGAACGCTTGCGGTTGTTGATATAGCGGAAATTGATGGTGCCATCGGCCAGGCCGGTGGCGGCGATCTTCATGTCGGGGCTGAGAGAAAGCGTCAGCGGCGTGCCTTCGAGCAGAAACTCCTCCACATTGCCGGTATCCACGCGATCGACGAAGAGCGCCCCATTGCCTACGGCTATCAGCTCCTCCTTCCCACGCCACAGCAGATTCGTCAGCGTCACGCTGTGACCGCTCAGCGTGCGCAGGGCATTGCCATCTGCTGCAAACACCTGCACATCCTTGCCGCTGGTGAAGGCCAGCGCCTGTCCGTCGGCACGCCAGGCCAGCCCCGCCGGCCAGCGGGGCGAGCGATGCAGCAGGCGCGGCGCGATCTGCGCTGCTCCCATTTGCCACAACTGCACGCTGCCATCCTGGCCGCCGCTGGCCAGCAGCTCACCCTTGGGCTGCCAGGCCAACTCCAGCACGCCGGGAGCATGCTCACCGATTTTTTCGACGTCGCCGGTGCTGACATTCAGCTTGAAGAGTTGTCCTTCGCCTCCGCCCACGGCCAGGGTGGCACCATCGGGCGACCAGGCCATCGCCACCGGGAAATCCTCGACGCGCGCTGTCGCGCCGGCGATCAGGCTCGCTGCTGGCGCGCTCATGCCAGGCAGGCGGAAAAGCCCGCCACCAACTCCTCACGATCCAGTTTGCGACCGATGAAGACGAGCTGGCTGGCACGTTCGCTATTGCCCCAGGGCCGCTCAGGCCTGCCATCGAACATCATGTGCACGCCGTGGAACACATAGCGGCGCTCGTCGCCCTTGATGTTCAGCACGCCTTTCATGCGCAGGATGTCCTCGCCGCGGCTCTGCAACAGATAGGAGAGCCAGTCATTGACCTTGCGCGCATCCAGTGCGCCCGCCTCACGGATGCCGACGGAACTGATCTCGTCATCGTGATGATGCGAGGCAAAGGCGCGTTCGGCCGCGGGCTTCGTGGCCAGCTGCAGCCCGAACTCGGCCGGCGCGTGCTCGGTGAACAGCGCATAGGCGCCCGGCTTGTCGATGTCGATGCAGAACTGGCCGCCCATGCAGCTCATCGCCAAGGCAAACGGCGCCGCCGCCGGTGCGAAGTGATCGCCACTTTCCACGCTCCGCGCGTCCTCGGCGAAAATGCGCACCGCAGGCTCGATCTGTGCGGCCAGCTGCTCGGCGTTCGCCGCGGCAAGAGGCAGCAGAGCCACCTTCAACGCCGCGTGATCGTGGCCATGATGGTCGTCACGGTCGTGATGATCATGTTCATGGTGTTCACCATGAGCGTGGTCGTGGTCATGCCCGTGGTCGTGGTGACCGTGATCGTGTGGTCCGCCTGCCCGCAGAATGTGATGACCTGCGGCCAACTGGTAGGCGCCCGCCCACTCAAAGGGGTATTGCGGTTCGAGGAAAGTGCTGTCGACAGCCAGCGCGCGATCCAGATCGAAGGCGCCCAGGCCCAGCACTACGTCGACGGGAACCGCGGCATTCTGTGCACGGAACACCTTCGCGGTGCCGTTGATCCCGCGGATCTTCTGCTCGATGCGCGCGAGATCCGTCTCGCCGACCAGGTCGGTCTTGTTGAGGATGACCACATCGGCGAAACCCACCTGCACCGCCGGTTCTTTCAGATCGCGCAGGTGCTGCTCGAAATGCCGTGCATCCACCAGCGTGACGATGGCATCAACGACGAACTGATCCTTCAGATCGTCGTCAAGGAAGAAGGTCTGCGCCACCGGACCGGGATCGGCCATGCCGGTGGTCTCGATCAGGATGTAGTCGAAGCGCTCGCGGCGCTTCAGCAGCTGGCCCAGCACGCGGATCAGATCGCCACGCACCGTGCAGCAGATGCAGCCATTGCTGGTTTCGAAGATCTCCTCTTCGGCGCCGATGACCAGCTGGTGGTCGACGCCGACCTCGCCGAATTCATTCTCGATCACCGCGATGCGCTTCCCGTGATTCTCCGACAGGATGCGGTTTAGCAGCGTGGTCTTGCCAGCGCCCAGAAAGCCGGTGAGAACGGTGACAGGAATGCGTGCAGTTTTGTTCATGCGCGGAATTTCTTCTCGATGTAGTTCTGTATGGGCCGCAGTCTCAGCAGACTCAGCAGCAGCCGCCACAAGGTTCGCTGGGCCAGCGGTGCCTGCTGCGGCGGCACCGCCGCACGGAACTGTGCTTCCAGCGATACATGCTGCGGCATTTCGCTCATTTCTTGCGGCCGGCGGTATCCATTTCCCAGATCGTGACCGGACAGTCGTGGCGCAGCCAGAAGCCGGCGCCCAGCTGCCTGAAGTTCTTCGACAGTTCGCGCCGGTACCAGGCGCCCCCGCGCAGGCTCACTGCGGGATCGGTGCGCGACTGGTCGCAATTCTCTTCCCAGTCCTCGCGCGTCAGCACGCCGAAGTACAGCAGTCCACGGCACACGCGCGCGAGGTTGGCCAGCGCCCGGTGCGTCTCCGCCGCGTTCAGGTATTGCAGCACGTCGTAGCAGATCACCAGGTCGTATTGCGCCTTGCGCGTGAAATCCTGGATGCCGCTGTGGATCCAGCCATAGCGGCGGCACAGGTATTGGCTGACTTCGAGGCCGGTGTAGCTGGCGCGCGGCTGGGCGCGCTTCAGCGGCGCTCGCAGCAGCCCGACGCCGCAGCCGGCATCCAGAATGCTGCGCACCGGCAGACCGATGTGGTCAGCCATTGCTGCGATCAGCTTCCCGCGTGCATTCATCTCGGCCCGGTTGGTGACCGCGGTGCGGGGGTTTACGTAAAAGCGCTGGTAATACGCCCGATCAAACTGCTCGCTCATTCGATAAAATGGGCGGATGCCCGCCCCTGCTCCTCGCGTCGGATTCGTCAGCCTAGGCTGCCCCAAGGCACTGGTGGATTCTGAGCGCATCCTGACGCAGTTGCGCATCCGTGGCTACGAGATTTCACCCAGCTACGAGGCCTCCGATCTGGTGGTGGTCAACACCTGCGGGTTCATCGACAGTGCCATCGATGAGTCACTGGATGCCATCGGCGAGGCGCTGCATGCCAATGGCAAGGTCGTGGTCACCGGCTGCCTGGGCGCCAACCCGGGGCGCATCCTTGAGAAGCATCCCAAGGTGCTGGCCGTCACCGGACCGCATGCCACCGAGCAGGTGCTCGAAGCCGTCCACAAGCATCTGCCCCGGCCGCACGACCCCTTCACCGACTTGGTGCCACCGCAGGGCATCCGGCTGACGCCGCGGCATTACGCTTATCTGAAGATTTCCGAAGGCTGCAACAACAAGTGCAGCTTCTGCATCATTCCCTCGCTGCGCGGCCGGCTCGCTTCGCGGCCCATCGACCAGGTGCTGGCCGAAGCCGAGCGGCTGGTGGCTGCCGGCGTCAAGGAACTGCTGGTCATCTCGCAGGACACCAGCGCCTATGGTGTGGACCTGCGTTATCAGCCTGCCACTTTTGGAGGCACGCAGTACGAGACCCGCTTCCTCGATCTCGCACGGGGCCTGAGCCGTTTTGGCGCCTGGGTGCGGCTGCACTATGTCTACCCCTATCCTCATGTGGACGATGTGCTGCCGCTGATGGCCGAGGGCAAGGTGCTGCCCTATCTGGACATACCCTTCCAGCATGGCAGTCCGTCGGTGCTCAAACGCATGCGCCGTCCCGCGCATGCAGAAAACACGCTGAATCGCATTCATGCCTGGCGTCAGGCCGTGCCAGAACTCACTCTGCGCAGCAGCTTCATCGTGGGTTTTCCCGGAGAAACCGCAGCCGAGTTCGAGGAATTGCTGCAATGGCTGGAAGCCGCGCAACTCGATCGCGTCGGCTGCTTCAAGTATTCGCCAGTCGACGGCGCCACGGCCAATGAACTGGCCGGCGCTGTGCCATCCGCAGTGATGGACGAGCGCTACGAGCGGTTCATGCAGAAGGCTGCGGCCATCTCAGAGGCCCGCATGGCGGCGAAGGTCGGTCATGAGATGACGGTGCTGGTCGATCATGTCGACGGCGCAAAGGCGGTCGCGCGCGGGGCCGGCGACGCCCCCGACATCGACGGCGTGGTGAACGTGAAGAAGGCCAAGGGACTGCGCGCCGGTGAGTTCGCACGCGTGCGAATCATCACCGCCGGAACTTACGATCTGGCCGCAGAGCCGATCTGACCTCGCGGATCAGGGCAGCGCGTCGAAACGTGCGGCCAGCGCTGTAAGAGCGCTCGCGTCTATTCCGAATATCTCCCGCAGCGACCGCCGCAACTCGTCGATACCACCGATGCGGCGCGCGTGCGGGCGACCCTCGCGGTCCCAGAAGGTCAATTCGCGGTCGCGCAGGTTGTAACGTCCCTCTGATACCGGCTTCGCAACGCGCAGGCCGGCCACAAATTGTGACGCGGGATCGTGCGCCAGCTGGTAGTTCGCCGCCTCGAAGTCGATCGGCCACTGCGGGTGCAGATCGAAGCGATAAAGCGGCACCCAGCGCGGGTCACCATCTTGACCACGCACCTGGGCTTCGAGCAGCAGATCCTCGCCATCGTGATTCTGCAGACGGAAGCATTCGTGTGGCGTTGCCTGCGGCACACGCGAGGCCATGTCCAGCGGCGCCGTCGGCGTCAATACACCGAAGCCCGCGTCGAGCAGGTACTCCCGGTCTGTGCAGCGCACGCTGAGCAGGCGATGCGTTCGTGCAGGACGGTCAGCGGCGCTGCGCCCCCACAGCACTCTTCCGGCCAGATCGGTGACGGCGAATCCGATGGCGCGCAGCGCGTTGCCCAGCAACAGGTTGTGTTCGAAGCACCAGCCGCCGCGAGAACTGCCCACCAGCTTCGCCTCGACATCACGCGGCACGAGGCTCACGGCACGCCCGGTGAACGCGTCCAGGTTCTCGAAAGAAATCGCCAGCGCCTGACGCAACACCATCTGCTGCAGCGTTGCCAGGTCGGGACCTGGCGTGCCTTCAAAACCGATACGGCGCAGATACGCAGTGAGATCGTGCATACGTAGCTGGATTGTAAGCAACTGCAACATCCAGCAGTACGCATTACAAACCCTCGACCGCATGCCCTCGTCTCCCGAGCATGGCTCCTCCGACGGGAATGCGTAGGCGAGTGTGAATGCGGTTTGGGATCTGGCCCCGTCTGGTGCTGTTGTGCTTGCCACTGGTGGAAGTGCCGGCCCATGCGGCCGAGCCACCGCTGGCGAACTTCACCGTACTCGACATCCAGATCCAGGGACTGCTGCGGGTATCGGAAGGCACGGTGCTCAACTATCTGCCAGTCAACATCGGCGACGAATTGAATATCCGCCGCGTACGCGAAGCCATCCGGGCGCTGTACGCCACGGGCTTCTTCCGCAATGTCGAGATGCGCCGCGATGGCGGCACGCTGATCGTGGTGCTGGGCGAGCGCCCCTCGATCGAGAGCTTCGAGATCAAGGGCAACAAGGCCATCAAGACCGAGGATCTCACCAAGTCGCTGCGCAACATGGGGTTGGCAGCCGGCAAGACCTACGATCGCTCGATACTGGAAGAGGTCAAGCAGGGCCTGACCGAGCAGTATTTCAGCCAGGGCAAGTACGGCGTTCGAGTCGACACCAGGGTGGAGGATCAGCCCAACAACCTGGTTCGCATCAAGATCGATATCACCGAGGGCGCGCGCGCGAAGATCCGCCAGATCAGCCTCATCGGCAATACGAAGTTCAAGGAAAAGGACATCCTGGAAACCTTCGAGCTCAAGACGCCGAAGTGGAACTCCTGGTACAAGCAGAACGACCGCTATTCCAAGGAGTCGCTCTCCGGCGATCTGGAGAAGCTGAAGTCCTGGTACCAGGATCGCGGTTACGCCAACTTCGACATCGAGTCCGCGCAGGTGACCATCTCGCCCGAGAAGGACGACATGTTCATCACCATCAGCGTCAAGGAAGGCGACATCTACAAGATGTCCGGCGCCAGCGTCGCTGGCAACACCATCGTGCCACTGGCGGAGCTGCAGCGCCTGCTGCTGGTGCAGAAGGGACAGACCTACAACCAGCAGATGATATCGGCCACGCAGAAGCTGATCGAGAACCGGCTGAGCCTGGAGGGTTATGCCTTCGCCAAGGTGGACCCGGTGCCCAGGCTCGATGAGGAAAAGAAGGAAGTGGCGATGACCTTCCTCGTCGATCCGGGCAAGCGCGTGTATGTACGCAACATCCTCTTCGCGGGAATCACCCGCACCAATGACGTGGTGCTGCGGCGTGAAATGCGCCAGCTGGAAGGCGCCTGGGTGTCGAACTACGCACTGGAGCGCTCGAAGCAGCGCATCCAGCAGCTGCCCTACATCGAGAAGGTGGACTACGAAAAGAACCGCGTCGAGGGCAGCGATGACCTGGTCGATGTGGAATTCAAGGTGAAGGAAGGTCCGAGTGCGCAGCTGTCAGGCGGGCTGGGCTACTCGGAATCCTCCTCGTTCATGTTGAACGGCAGCCTCGCCGACTCGAACTTCATGGGCACGGGACAGCGACTGGCGCTGGAACTCAATGCCGGCCGCTATGCGCAGATCTACTCGTTCTCGCGCACCGAACCGTATATCACCATCGACGGCATCAGCCGCACCACCAACCTGTCCTATTCGCGGCAGACGCAGCTCACCTCCAGCTACTCGGATTTTTCCACCGAGACCTGGCTGGCGGGCATGGATTTCGGCTGGCCCATCTCCGAACAGCAGGGCATCCGCGTGGGCGCCGGCCTGCAGCACATCGAGTACGCCACCAGCAATGCCAGTTCGCAGCAGTTGTGGCAGTGGGTGCGCAACAACGGCGGCAGCACCTACCTGAAGCGCAGTGGCGATTACTTCATCCGCGGCACGATCTCCAATGTGCTGGAGCTCGACACATCGTGGAGCTACGAGAGCCGCGACCGAACGCTGTTCCCCACGCGTGGTACGGCGCAGTCCTTCACCATTTCCGGGGCGGTGCCCGGCAGTGAATTGCAGTACGTGACCGCCTCGTACCGCTTCCAGCACTACTTCCGCATCCCGCTGCCGTTGATTCGCGAGGTGCCCTTTCGGGTCAGCGCGACCGCTGGATATGGCAGGGGCTATGGCGGTACGGATTCCCTGCCGCCCAATCGCCACTTCTTCGTCGGCGGCCCGGACTCGGTGCGTGGTTTCCGTGAAAGCACGCTGGGTCCGCGCGATTCGCTGGGCAATCCCTATGGCGGAGACTCGGCGATCTACGGCACTGCCGAGGCCATCCTGCCCATGCCCAGCAAGTGGCAGACCAGTGCGCGTGTCAGCCTGTTCTACGACTTCGGTCAGGCCTTCTATCTCGGCGACACGAAGTTCCTCGACAAGGCCGGCAAGACCGCCGACACCAGCCTCAACTTCCAGAGGCTGCGCAGTTCCACCGGAATTTCCGTGCAATGGCTCGCACCGATGGGCCTGTTCCGTTTCAGTTACGCCGTTCCGCTTTCCTGGCAGCGGGAAACCGACCGGCTGTTTGGCGATGACCGCGAACGTTTCCAGTTCTCGGTCGGCAATGCTTTCTGATTTCCACCTCCGACTCACGATGAAACCGAAATGAAAAACCGCTCCCTGCACACCTGGCTCCGCATCCTGCCGGCCGTCTTCGCACTCGTGGTCGCCGGATGCGGCGGAGGCAGTGCGGACAGCTCCTCGAAAAAGGCGCAGCTGCGACTGCTGAACCTGAGCAGCGGCTACGAATCCATTGACCTGTACTCGAACAACGGCGACCAGGATGCTGACACCAAGCAGTTCACCGCCGTCACCACGGGCACGATCAGCTCCTATGCGGCGCTGAAGGGCGACACCTACACCCTCAAGTTCCGCAAGACCGGCACCACCGGAGACCTGTTGTCGAAATCCGCCACGCTGGCCAGCAACACGCACACCACGCTGGTCGGCTACGGCGCCACCGGTGGATTCGCGGTAGCCAGCATCGACGATGAAATCGAGGCGCCGGCCAGCGGCTCGACGAAGGTGCAGGTATTGAACACGGCGAGCGCGGAAGGCTTCGATGTCTATCTGACTGGCGCCGATGATTCGCTCGCCGACGTCACCGCCGCGGTGGGCGGCGTCGCCGCTGGGGGGACGAGCTCGGCGGTCACGGTCACCAGCGGCGATCGCAGGCTGCGTGTCACGCTGACTGGCAGCAAGTCCGATCTCAGGCTGAATGTCCCGACGATCTCGCTGCCCTCAGCCGGCGTTGTGACCATCATACTGACACGCTCCACCGGTGGCGTGCTGGTCAATGCCGTCGTGCTGCCAAAACAGGGCCAGCCTGCGGCCTATGACAATACGGCGACGGCCCGCATCCGCGTGCTGAACGTCACCAGTGCCTACGACTCTCTCGACGTCTATTCCAGCAGCGACGGCAGCGATACCGACAGCCAGCTGTTCACGGCAATCGCGCGCGGCACGGCCACGGCCTACGCCGCGCTGAAAGCCGACACCTACACGCTCAAGTTCCGCAAGTCGGGAGCAGCCGGCAATCTTCTCGCCACCCAGACCACGCTGGTCGAGGACAAGCATGTCACCTACGTGGCGTACGGTTCCACCAGCAAGTTCGGCGTGGTGGCCATTGACGACGAAACCGAGCTGCCCAACAGCAGCTACACGAAGCTGCAGGTGCTCAATGCCACCACGGCCGACAATCTGGATGTGTATCTCACGGGGACGGCCGATGCATTGACGGATGTCTCCCCTGCCATCAGCGCGGTCGCGGCCGGATCGTCGAGTGGCTTCACGACCCTGCGCAGCGGCGACTATCGGCTGCGCATCACCAGCGCCACCAGCAAGACCGATGTGCGGCTCGATGTACCGTTGCTGTCGCTGGCCAGCACGGGCGTGGTCTCGCTGATCCTGACTGAATCCGCTGGCGGCGTGCTGGTGAGCGCGGTGTCGCTGCCCCAACAGGGCGCGCCGATCCGCTACGACAACAATACCGTCCGCATCCGCGGTGCGGTGGGGCTCACCAATGGCGCACTGGCCACAGTCAGTGTGGCCGGCACTGAAATCGTCACGCGTCGTTCGGCCCGCAGCTTCATTGGCGACACCTATGCGACATTCGCATCGGGTACCGTTCCGGTGATCGTGTCCGTTGACGGTGTGACCGTGGTCTCGGGCACTGTCACGCTGGACGCCGGCAAGGACTACACGCTGCTGGCCTGGGATGGCGGTGGCGCTCCGCAGGCCAGTCTGGTTGCGGACGACAATCGCGCATCCCCTGGCCATCGCGCGAAGCTGCGACTGATCAATGGTCTTTCCGGCACCGCAGTGCCCCTGACCCTGGCCGTGAACTATTCGCCCATCTCCGAATACATCCTGGCGGGCGCGGCATCCGACAGCACCGAGATCGATGCGGGAACCGACAACCGGCTGGATGTGACCAACGCGCAGACACTGGCCACACTGCTCTCGCGCGATTCGATCACCTTCGTCGCCGACGGCGTGTACACGTTCTTCGTTGCAGGGGGTGGCAGCAGCGCGATCACCGCAACGCTGCGCAAGGATCGCTAGGACGCGCGCGGCATGGTGGCTACTGACGCACCACCGTGCCGCTGAGCATGTAGCCGCGACCGTAGATGGTGCGGATGATGCGCGGGTCGCGCGCACTGTCGCCCAGCAGCTGGCGCAGGCGGCTGACCAGCACATCGATGCTCCGGTCGTGAGGCTCCTGCTCCCGGCCATGCATGACGCTGGCCAGCTGGTTGCGCGACAGCACGCGATTGGCGCGCGTGACCAGCGCATGCAGCAGCAGGAACTCGCAGCCCGACAGGCGCTGCACGGCGCCCTGTTCGGACACCAGCAGGCGCTCCATGGTGTCGAGCGTCCAACCCTGGAATTGCATCATGCGCGCCTCGGGCGGCAGCTCCTCGCGACTGCGGCGACCCGTGAGCCGCAGCAGGTTGCGGATGCGCGCCAGCAGCTCGCGCGGACTGAAAGGCTTGCAGACATAGTCGTCAGCGCCCATTTCCAGACCCAAAACCCGATCAACCTCATCGCCACGCGCAGTCAGCATCAGCACCGGCAGACTGGTCTGCGCCTTCAGCCAGCGGCAGATCGCCAGACCGTCCTCCGTGGGCAACATGAGATCGAGCACTACCAGGTCGGGATCCGCGTTGCCGCGCGCCAGAAAGCGGCGCAACGCAGGACCGTCCTCGAACACGCCGACGCGCAAGCCATTGCGGGTCAGGTAATCCGATAGCAGTGCGCGCAATTCGTGATCGTCATCGACGATGCAGACATGTCCGACCGCTGCGGGGGCTGCCGCCTCGGCGCTGGTTGCCGTGTTCATCATTTGCGAAGTCTGACCCGCAATTGCGGAAAAAAGTGCCGCGGGGATTCTCGAAGTTGTAAGGAAACTGTTACAACCCGTGAGCGAATCAGGGTGCGGTCGGCGGCGCCGGCACTGCCTCACGGGCCGCATCGCTGCGCCCTTCACTGTCGCCGGCTGGCGGCGACTGCATGATTTCGTAGCGGCGGGCGCGTTCACGCCACACGTAATAAAGCCCATCCGCGTAGAAATACGGCACGCCGCCCACCCATCGCATGGAATGACTGGCGGGCAGTTCCTCCACGAGAACACCCGCCGGCGCCGTTACCGGCACCAGATCGGTGCCGCGCTGCTCGTACCAGCGGCCGCTGTTGATGAGATAGCGAGTGCCGCGATACGTGATCGACGTGGATTCAGGCCTGACGCGGTCGTCGCCTGCGGGCAGTCGTGAATCCGGCGAATCCATGATTTCCGGGTGGCGCGGCCGGGATGAATCGCTGCGACGCCCCGGATCTGCGGGAATCAGAGGTGGTTGGCGCATGCCCGGCGGCTGGCGCATGCCGGGATCCATGGGTTGAGGACGCATGACAGCGCCAGGATCCAGAGGTTGCTGGCGTATGCCACCAGACCCGTGTTCTGCAGCGCGCAGCGAACCTGTCGTGAACGCCACGGTGGCGATCACGAGCGCGGGCAACAACCTGCGGGTGATGTGACAGATCATGGGTGGGGCATCCAGACGAACTTCACTTTACGCCAATGCGGACGACCACGACGAATGAATTTAACCGCTGCTCGAAGCGCACGCCGCCACCGAGCTGGCGGGCCAGCTGTCGCACGATGGCCAGACCCAGACCACATCCACCGCGGCCTCGCGCCGGATCCAGTTTCGTAAATGGCTCCAACGCCATCTCCGCGGCTTCGCTGGGAATGCCGGCGCCGTGATCCGTGACGGCCAGCTCGATGGCCTCGGCTGCAGGCCGTCGCAACTGCACAGCGACCGGTTCCTGACCATGCTGCAGAGCATTGTCGATGAGGTTGTCGAGAATGCGCCGCACGGAGAACTGCGGCACGGTCACCTGCATGCCGGCGGCCGTGTCGAGGTGCACGTCGCGGCCGAGACTGCGATAGGCGTCGACCGCCGCGTGCACGATCTCATCCAGAGGCGCGTGCGGTTCGTCGGACTGCATGCCGCGCAGATACTCCGTGAACTGCCGCACGATGCGATCTATCGATGCGATGTCCTTGTCGAAGCCGGGATGCTCACCGCCTTCAGTCAATGTGGCCACCCGCAGGCGCAGACGCGTGAGCGGCGCGCGCAGATCGTGGGGTAGTCCCCCCAGCAGCACGCGTCGTTCATTCTCGATCTGTCTGAGGCGCACCAGCATGGAGTTGAAACTGTCGGCCAGCTCGCGCAGCTCGGCGGGACCCTCCACGCTCACGGGTTCCGGCCACGCTTCGCCGACGCGATGCGTGGCTGCGGCGAGCCTGCGCAACGGACGTGTGATGGTGGCCGCATACAATGCGGCAACTCCGAGCAAGGCCAGCAGCACGGCCGCCACGGCAGACCACGGCACGCCTCCGGGTGCCGGCGGTGGATCGCCAGCCAGCACCACGATCCACCAGGTTTCGCCGTCGATCTGCTGGCTGATCCAGAAGCGGGGCCCGGGTTCGCTGGAATAACGAACCTCGGAGGGCGGCGTGGTGTAGCGGCCGATGGCTTCGGAAATATCCGACGCGCCAGATTGCGCACCCGGAAACATGCGGCGCATCAGTTCGATGCGCGGTGCCGGTGCCGGTACGGCCTGCGGTGGCGGCGGATCCGCTTCATTGGCGGGTAGTGCATGCAGGGTGCCGCTGGCGAGCAACCCATTGGAGACATTGCGCCGATATGCGGCGGGAACCGACAGCAGGATGAGGCGGATCGAGTGCACCTGCGCCGCGATGCCGCGCGCCCGCGTATCGGCGAAGCGGCTGAAATCATCCTGTCGCTGCAGCGCAAAGCCCAGCGCGAGCACGGCGAGACTGCCGGATACCGCGGCGACCAGCAACAGCATCGTCCGCTGTGCAAGACCCAGGCGCAGGGCGCGATGCCACTTCATGGCGGCGGTGTTCTATTCCACCGTCACACTCTTGGCCAGATTGCGTGGCTGGTCCACATCGGTACCACGCAGGATCGCCACGTGATACGCCAGCAGCTGCAGCGGCACGGTATAGATGATCGGCGACTGGAAGTAGCTGACATGCCGTGGCATGTGAAGGACATGCACGCCATCGCTGGGCTCGATACCCGACTCCGGATCGGCGAACACATACAGCTCACCGCCGCGGGCACGTACTTCCATCAGGTTCGACTTGAGCTTCTCGAGCAGGTCGTTGTTGGGCGCCACGGCAATGACCGGCATGTCGGCATCCACCAGCGCCAATGGGCCATGCTTCAGCTCGCCGGCCGCATAGGCCTCGGCATGGATGTAGGAGATCTCCTTGAGTTTCAGCGCACCTTCCATCGCAACGGGGTGCAATGCGCCGCGGCCGAGGAACAGCGCATGACGCTTGTCGACGAAACGCTTGGCGAGCTCGCGGATGGCCGGATCGAGGCCCAGTGTCTTCTCGATCAGTCCAGGCAGTTCCACCAGGCGCGTGACCAATACGCGTTCGCGCTCGACATCCCCACTATTGCGGCGCGTGAGCGCCAGCACCAGCAGCGACAGCGCAGCGATCTGCGTGGTGAAGGCCTTGGTGGAAGCCACGCCGATTTCAGGACCGGCGCGGGTGAGCATCACCAGATCCGATTCGCGCACCAGCGAACTCTCGGGCGAATTGCAGATGGCCAGTGCGGCAAGGTAGCCGCTCTGCTTGGCCAGACGCAGCGCCGCCAGCGTGTCGGCTGTTTCCCCCGACTGCGAAATGCTGACGAATAGTGAATTCTTCGGCACCACATCGTTGCGGTAGCGATATTCGCTGGCAATTTCCACGCGGCAGGGAATGCGGCATAGCTGCTCGATGAAATACTGCGCCACGACGCCGGCGTGATAGCTGGTGCCGCAGGCCACGATGCGCACGTACTCCACCTGCCGGAATATCTGCTCGGCCTTGGGGCCAAAGGCGGCTTCGAGCAGACGACCATTGGCCACGCGCTCCGATAGCGTGTTGGCCACCGCCAGAGGTTGCTCG
>Ga0134124_10000427_pt1 | contig 35581 bp, 38 predicted proteins | sample KB304_FD_96880 | JGI IMG/M metagenome (GOLD analysis project Ga0134124, IMG submission 96880) | Terrestrial soil microbial communities without Nitrogen fertilizer from Kellogg Biological Station, Michigan, USA - KB3-0-4 | ecosystem: Environmental > Terrestrial > Soil > Unclassified ... | reverse complement strand
TAGAAGTCCGGTGCTCTATCCATTGAGCTACGGGCGCGCAGAAACCAATTCTAGCATGTGCATAATGTCCATCTACCTCCAGACATCGTCGACTAAAAACGAATTCGTTCGTGCGCGCTGGATAGCGCGCCTGCCTTGGGTGCACTAAACTCGACTTCAACAACTCCATCCGTTACTTCAAACTACTAACGTTTCCAATAAATCGGGGAATCTGCTTTTCGCTCGAAGTTAACTCCAATCTGTTGAAAACGATGCATTCGTGCACAGTTCGTGCACAGCGGCGTAATCCGGGAGAGCAAAGCGATTGACTGCGAAATCTAGGAACCTGAAGCTTCAGCAGTCACCGGCAATCGCTGGAGAGAAGCCGACTAGCTAGCAGGTACCTATCTGACAGTTTCGGAATCTTCGACTAATCTGCCAGTTCAAAAATGTCCAAGGAGGCTTCAGCGAATTTGTATCTCATTTCCGCCCAGTGAACGCGGAAAATCCCGTGCACGAAAAATCCGGTGAGCTGGCGTCGGCGAACGCTTGCCGCCATTGCCACCGCGCTCATGGCGTCTTGTGCGGTCGCCCCGGCATGGGCCGCTGCTGCCCCGCCTGCGAAGGCTCCAATCCCCGCGCCAGCCCCGCCGCCCGCTACCGGAGGCTGCCAGTTAAACTCAGCGAAGGGGAACATCAAACATGTAGTCATCATCGTTTTCGACAACATGCACTTCCAGCGCGACCCCGCACGCGATGGCTCCACACTGGTACCCTCCGACCTCGAGCAGATGCCCCACCTGCTCAACTTCATCAAAAACAATGGCGTGCTGCTCTCCACAGAACGGTAGGGCGCGTGAGCACATGCAAGTCATCTCAGGTAAGGTCAGCCCACCTGACGGGTCCTACACGAAAATAAGCGCATAATCGTCGCGTTATGGGCGTCTCGTGCGCGGCTGATCCGGCAGCTCACCGAAAGCACGTTGCTGAGCGTGATCGGCGGGGTGCTCGGCCTGCCGTTCGCCCGATGGGGAACGCAAGGGTTCCTCGCGCTGATGTCGCGTGGGGAAAACCAAATGATCCTTGATGTCAAACCTGACTGGAGAGTCCTACTGTTCACGTTGGCGGCATCCGTTTTGACGGGAATTCTCTTCGGCCTCGCGCCCGCCCTTCGCGCCGTGCGCGTGGAGCTGGCTCCCGCGATGAAGGAGAGCGCTGGCAATATCTCCGAAGGCCGTCGCGGCCACTTTCTCGGGGAATCGCTGGTCGTTAATCTCCTTACTTTTGGCGTTGATCCCACCCGCGCGGGGTACAAAGGGCGACCGGCTGGTGACTTTCTATCGGCAGCTTTTGGAGCGCGTGCAAGCGCTCCCGGGAGTCCAATCAGCAACGTTGATCGAATACATTCCCCTATCGGATTGGTCCAATAACACCAACATTACGGTGGAAAGGATCAAAACTAAATGTCCCTAACAATCATCTCCGGTGGTTCGCCGTCGGCCCGGACTTTTTCCGGACCATGGGCATCCCGCTGATTGCAGGCCGTGGAATCCATGAGAGCGAGACAGTCACCGCGCCTCGTGTGGCCGTCGTGGATGAAACGTTCGTGCGACCTATCTGGGAGACGTCTTTCCGATTGGGCAGCGATTCTATCTTGGCACTGGTTCAACGCCTGACCCCAAATTCGAATTCGAAATCATCGGGGTGGTTAAGAAAGCGGAACTCACCGACATTCATGCAGAGCCCATTCCAAAGGGCTACATGTCGTATGCGCAGTTTCCGGAAGAGATAGGCACGTTGTATTTTCAAGCGCGCACTGTAGGCCATCCCGCTGGACTCGTCCCTGAAGGTGCGGGATGCCGTCCACCAGGGAGGTCAACACACAGACTCAGTTGACCGCGAAGTCTTGACGCAGGAGCGGGCCTTTGCCCGCCTATCGAGCTTCTTTGGTCTTCTCGCCTTGCTTCTTGGAACGATCGGTCTCTATGGAACTATGGCTTATTCCGTAACACGTAAGACGCACGAGATCGGCATCCGCTTGGCTCTTGGCGCAAAGCCTCAGGATGTCCTACGCATGGTTCTCAGCAAGGGCCTTCAGTTAAGACTCGTCGCCGTGGTCATTGGGATCGTCGTGGCGCTCTCGACGATGCGTTTCATCTCAACGATGATCTATCGCGTTACTCCTACCGATCCGATGACTTTCGCGGGAGTCGCCGTCGTCCTCGTGCTGGTGGCGCTCTTGGTGTGTTATATCCCCGCACGGCGCGCGACCCGCGTAGGCAACACCTTGGACGTCGTCTTCCAGAAGGCCAACTGAGCACGAAAGAGGACGAAGGCGCATCATCTTGTTCCCGCCGCGTTGAAATTCGTATGGCACCGTTTGGATGGAGATCTCATAAGAGTCGCCGAGATGTTCGACAACGCTTGCCACATAGGGTGAGATACGGCCATCGAGGGCAAGCAGGGGAAAAATCCTGACCTCGCGGCCGACGCGGCACAATTCTAGAATTGCGGACCTATGGAAAGGTTCAGACAAGTGCTCCGTGTAAAGGAAGAGAAAATGCGAACAAAGCACCAAGTCAAATGATTTGTCCGGGAAAGCGATGGACGGGAGTTCAGCGTCAACGTAGCGGCCCTGGCGTTTTCCCAAATCATAGTCGTCCAAGAATGCCTGCATCACCCTCATTCGGATGAAGCCCAGTTCGTCAACGGACTGGATCGCGGCCCAAACAAACTGCTGACTGTTGCGCCGGGCCTGCTCCAGCATCTTGTCGTACGTCACCGCTATGCGGTCACGAATAGTTCTGGCGTCGAATCGATAGAGCGGATCAATTGAAATAACCGAGTGACCGAGCCGACTCGCTTCGGCGTTGAAGCTGGCTGGACCGTCGGCGCAGCCGAGAATCTTGAGCTGGAGATCCGCATCGCTTAGAGCGAACATGCGCCGATATTCCTCGAAGGACCGGCCCCAGGGAACTACGCGATTGAGAGTGAACATTAGCCCCCTTGATGGCTATATGTTACTGGAAGTTGACAAACATGTCTGACCAACCCAACAAACTGAGCGACAGGCTCGATTAGAGTGCGCAGCATGTTCCGACGAGTCAGAATGTGGTACGCATCGATCCGTGCGTCGAGAGAAGGCAAATCTGCCTTAGCTCTTCGTACGTGAAAAATGTCTCTTCCTGATCCCCAGCACGCTCCGTGTGGCCGAGTTCCGACTCGCTGGAGATTCGACTCAATTCCTCTTCTGGGATCCCGAGCAAGAGCGCGGCGCGTTCCTGCGTTACGTATTTCGGCACTTCGTTGTTCATGTGTGCTCGCTTTACCCGGAAAAGCAGTCCCGTGAATGACCTCTTTTCCATGGCGCAGAAAGTAATCGCCCTTTGTCGGTATTCGCTCTTCAGCTAACCACCGCAACGCGCTCGGATAAATCATATTGCATCACTACTCTGAAGAATTCCTCGCGCTGTTGAAGTGCGGTGAGAATTGCTAGCGCTTTGCTGCAAGCTACTATCACTCCCGTCAAACTGTGAAACGCCGGGGAGTGTTTAGGTGTTTTGCGTCTTGTTATTTGGGCGTACGTCGACAATTCAAGTACTCGTTGTATGGCGTGACCTGCATAACCCGAGTTTGATTTCGTCATGGACCGGGCCTCCTTCGTAGGGCGTCGTTGTAGTTAACCGCCGCTCTGATGTTTTTGTTCCGCTGCAGCGGTATTTGGCACAATTATTCTCAAAAAACATGTGCAGATGGTGAGACGCGATTTGCGCTGCGAAGTAACGGAATTGAGCGTAAACAATGTGTTTGTTGTTTGTCGTTACATCTGGGACTTAAGCTACAAGCGATCCCACCACGTTCTGAACGTCACGGCTTGGAATCTAAAGGCCGGGTGCGTAGTAACCAGTTTTTGCGTATACGCTAAGAGGTGGAAGCCCTTCGAGGGGCGCAACTTGATCTTGATCTTGCGCCATCGTGCGTCATGTGACTTATTACTCGGGTGGTACCCGAAAATGTATCGGTTGCGCAAATCCTCACCAATTATATCCTCCAAATTCTTCTGTTTTCATATCGTCATCGCTTACGCCCGAGGAATGGAGCAGGTCGATCATTGCAGTGACCATTCCCGACGGCCCCGCTATGTAGTAGACGGGCCCTTTGAGGCCGATTAGATAGCGCCTGAGCATTTCACGATCGATGTGACCTTTTTCGTAAGGCCAAGACAGACTCCTATGCGCAGTGACTGTGGAAATGAGAAGGAAATTAGTGTGCTGCGCGGTCATATCTTGGAATTCCTCCATGAATGCCGCGTCGTCCGCTTCCCTGTTTGAATAAAACAGATACAGTTTGTGTGGCAGACGCTCTTGAGCGGCCTGTTGAATGATGCTGCGAATCGGCGTAATCCCGATGCCCCCGGCCAAAAAGACCGCGGGCCGACTGATATCTCCATGCAGCGTGAACACTCCCCTGGGACGGCTCACGATAAACTTCGTGCCTAGCGCGGCCGCCATCAAGGTGGTCTTAAAGTCCGTCTTACGCATGCGCATCGCGATCATGATTGGCCCTTTGTCACGAGGAGAGCTGGCAAGAGAGAAAGTCCGCGAATTGTCGCTTTCATGGCCTATAGACGGGTGCGCAAAAACGAAATCGGCATGCTGCCCGGCTCGGAATTCAAAGCTGGCACCACTTGTATCGAACCAGAAGGCCATTGTATCCTTGGCGACTCTTTGCCGATCCACTAAAGTCATTTCATAGAATCTGACCATGGACTTCTCCCTCGCCCGAGCCCTGTAGGGTTCTTAGCCGACGTGCTGCACCCAGCTATGCAGACCACGATCCTTAAGATTTATTCCAGTGCTCGTCACCTAAATGAAAACCGTCTCTTTCCTCGAGCCTGCTCGATTTCATTTCCGAAACAGATGCGGAACGTACCAGCGGCCGTAGGTTGCCAATCCCAACAAAAGTACGAGCCACCAGAGCACAAGTACAGTTCGCATCCAGGCCTTGTATTTCGTGATGCGGAATTTCTCCGGCAAAACCCCCGTGCCGGCAGCCAGCAGGATGTACAATCCCGCCACTTCAGTCACGCTACCGAGCGCGGCGTGCGCCGTCGCCAGTACGTAGTAGGCTTTGTAAAATCTGAGCGGTATCTTGGAACTTACATGAACACGAAAAGAAGGAATCATTGTGATCACGATCACGGCAAAGTTGAGAAGTACGATCACCGACTGGCACCAGGCGTGCTCCCGAAATCGCCCCAAGCGCGCGAGTAAGGCACCAATGAGTAACCCTAACCCCATCCCAACCTCAAGGAGCAGAGTCACGTCGGCGTAGGAGGGAGCCGCTGTTCCCAGGAAACCTTCGTTCAAAGCATCACCCCGAAACTCTGCCGCTCCTAAGTTTCCGATTCCCAGTAGGAACTTTGCCCAGTACTACGACGATCATCGCTTGGCGAGTCGACCCACCCTACCGTACCTGTTCAATTTCGTCCCTGAGGAACCCGCGCGGACTGACTGTCACCATGGCGGCAGCTCGGGCTGAGAATTGATTCCCGGGTCCTGTTTGGGAGAAATGTCTCGTCAGTTGCCGTACGAGTCGGTTATGGAATCAGGGTCGACACCGATCACGGGACACCAGGCGAATTCCTTCGACGACTTCCGGCCCTTCAGAAGCCCGTTTGCATTTTTCAGCTTCAGCAGGAACACTCGCTGAATTTGGCTCTTGATGACATCCTCCCCAGGACCTCCGACGCGCACGTAAATTCCAAACGCCTCTCACCCACAGGCGAGACACGTCCCCTCGCGATACTGAGACCGGGCGGGGCAATGCCGTATTCCCAAATCATTTGTAAAAGGTTTGTGACAGACTTCTTTTTTGGACTTCACACCGATGCCGTCACGCCTTTGGCCGGAGAAATCCGGTTGTTTGTCGAACGGCCCCTGCGTAGACCGCACAGGCCGACCCGACCAGACGCACTCTGTGTTCTAGTCAGAGAGAGAAGTACGGCTCTTGGAAAGCTCCTTAGCCAGTAACGGAATAATTTGGCACGCATGACGCCATTCTGCGGCGTCCAGTCGTAGTCGGATTTTCTACGTTTTTCTTTGCAAGCGGAATAAACCACCAGGAAGTTCAGTCTCTGTCACTGGAACGGCTGCATTTGATGTTCCGGGTTCGCGACGCTGCAACAAGATACGCACGAATTCGTTTGCTGCCACGGCTGGCATCCGGGAGCCGGTCTGTAAATCGACTCTTACCGACAATTCGACAGTTTCAGGAACTCGACTCTTCAAAAGGACATAACAATGAAAGAAACGAGCAATGTCTTCGGTGGAGCAAAGAACTGTCGGTCGTTCTTGAAGAATGGGATGGTCGCCGCGGGGACCGCAACGATGAGCCCCTCGCTGTTGCCCAGCGCCCTGCAGGTCTTCGGCAGAGAGGAGGATGACCGCTCACCAATCACGAAAGGTGACGTCGCGATTCTGACGTTCCTAAAGAATGCTGCGTCTTGTCGAGCGTTTGGCAAAGTCAGCTAAGAACTCTGAGACGTTATTATCTAACTCGTGGATGCTACGATGCTTATGGCGGAAGCGATCCCACCGGGAAGGCGCGTGACATTGGGAGGGGACAAGAACTACGACACGCAGGAATTCGTCCGAGAACTGCGGGGGATGAATATCACCCCGCATGTGGCGCAGAACACGAGCAAGCGCAGGAGCGCGGTGGACGAGCGAACCACGCGACATACAGGGTATGAGGTGAGTCAGCGGAAACGAAAACGTGTGGAGCAATCGTTCGGGTGGATGAAGATGATCGGGATGCTAAGGAAAGTGAAGTTGCGCGGGATCGACAAGGTTGGCTGGCTGTTTACCTTCACCGGAGCTGCTTACGACCTGTGCCGATTGCGAAACCTGATGGCCAGAACATGAAGCGGAATTTTGATTTCGGCCTCGCAGAGTAACTCAAGCAACCTTAAGCGCCACTTCAAGACGCAGCAATAACCCAGAATTCAGAAACCGACAGACCAAAAACAGGATTATTCAACAAGCTGCTAATCGGGAGTTGACCGCAAAGTTTCAACTGAACGTTGGAACAGTTCTGAGAAAGGATGAGAGATGCTAGCCTGAAGTGCATTACCGCGTTTCTCTAACAACCTCCATGAACTTGGCGCTGGTATAGCAGCTGACCTTTTTCGATGGCGCGTGTGGTTCCTCCATATTTGCTGCGTTTGGTCCCCGCCGTCTGGTTCGGGTTTACATCTTCAGTTAGAAGTTGATCTTGCCAAACACCTGTACGATTCGCATTCCTTCCGCCGCGGCGGCAAAAGCCCCATATGGCGTGGTCGGAGAAACAGCTACTGCCGTGATCATGCCGAACGAACTGCTCTGGTCGTTGCTGACCGGGTTCTGGAAGTTGGGGTGATTCAGAATGTTGAAGAAGTTGGCGCCAAGCGTGAACTTCAACCGTTCATTTAGCGCAAACGACTTCTTCAGATTCATGTCTGTATTGAAGTAGCCCGGCCCACGGAAAGCGTTGCGGGCATTGGCATCGAAGTCTGTGGGAGTGGCAAAACCGCTGGTTGTGAAGCAAGCCGTCGTGGCGCAACTCGCGCCGAAGCTGGTGGGAGATCCGGGGGTCGGTTCATACAGCACCGAAGGCAGGAAGGTGCCGTTAGCCGTCAAGTTGTTCCCGGCCAGGCTGGCTTCCTGCTGGCCGTTGACGATGCTAAAGGGAAAGCCCGTTCTGTAGAAGAACGTTCCCGCAATCTGCCAACCGCCCAGGAGAGATTGCAGCCAGTGATTCGAAACCTTCACAGGAAGATCCCACACATAGTTGGCGGAGAGTTGGTGTCGCAAATCGTAATCCGACGAAGCGTAGCTCGCATTCGGGTTGGCAGGATCAATTTGGTTCAGGATGCTGTTGAATTCGCTGTAGGCTAGCACCCCGCCGTTGGAGACGTTATCCGTCGCGTGGCTGTAGGAGTAGTTGAAGCGCGCGCTTAGACCGTGCCACAAATTCTGTTGCACCGAAACCGTGACGCCGTGATAGTTTGAGAAGCCGGCATTCGTGAATTGCTGAACTGCGGCGACTCGCGCATCGGGCGCGGTGAGAGGAAGCTCGGTAAATCCGCTCCCGCAGGCCGCGGTGGTGCAGAAGGCGTTGAGGTAAGGGTTCACGAGCAGGATATCGTAGCCGTGATTCCCCACGTAGTTGATGGAGAGTAGGGTATTCTTGCCGAACGTGTGTTGGACTTCCAGGTTCCACTCCACAAATTTAGGATTCGTGAGTTTGCTTCCTACGTCGAAAAGAGGAGGAACGCCGCAGCCCGCAGGCGCAGCCGCCTGATATTGAGCAAGGTTTTGGCCGCCAGTGAAGGCCGTCTGAAATGCAGAATTGCAGCCTTGAACCAGATTCACGCCGCTTCCCGCTTCCCCAGGATTCGCGGTGCCTCCCGGAATTGAGAAGCTCACGACTTGCGGAAAGTTCGTGGTGAAGTTGTCGAGCAGCGTGCCGGGGTAGAGGTCAGTAAATAAACCCACACCACCGCGGACCACTGTCTTGTCGTTCAGCGGACTCCACGCAAAGCCAATGCGAGGTTCGAACACAACATTTTCCACTCCCCGCAAAATGCTGCTCTGTCCCGAATTCACCAATTGGTTGAACGGAATGTCAGCATTGTGCGAAATGTCCTGGAAGGGAAGTGTCGACAACGAAGCACAATTGGATTGGCACACTCCACCTGAATTGCGGTCTGCTCTCAACGCCAGTGTGAGTTTGAGTCTGGGGCTCACGCGGAACTCGTCTTGGAAGTACAGCCCGAAACTGTAGATGGCCAGTGGCTGAGGAGAGGACAAGGCAAAGTTCAGTGTGGTGCTTTGATTTACAGTGTCGGTTGCAAAGCCATTGAGAGAAGTCAAGACGGCCGCGGGATCAGTCAATTCAGAGGCTCGAAAGTCACTGACATCGTCGCGACGGAAGTTTACGCCTATCTTGAAGTTGTGATTGCCCTTGGCAATGGACAGGTCATCGACCAGTTGCCACTGTTCCACATTTCTTCCTTGGGGAAAAAAGAAGTTGTTTGGGAATTCTCCGCCCGCAGCGCCGAGGCAGGACATTGTCGTGTCGGAAGAGCAAAGAATTTGCGGAAACGTCGCGTTGGCAGCGGCTAAATTCGTGGATTGGAAGATCGCGGAATACCACAGATTCGAAAAGACGAAGTTGTTTGCTACCGTCGGACTGAAAATGTGCGTGTAGTTCAACTGCCCTTCATCTTGTGGTTGGTGGCTAACGGCATTGAACGTCGGACTGATAGGGTCCGCGTACGTAGGCTGTGTGCCTCGATCGAATTTTACGCGACCAAAGATTTTGTTGTTATCGTTGAAGCTGTAGTCTATGCGCCCGACTAGGAGCCACTCCTGGTTGCCGCTGCTCCCTGACAGGGTAACTGCGCCCAGGCAGTCAGTGGAACCGTTAGGCAACCCGTAAGCTCCGCCGGGGCCGGCAAAGATTCCGCCGGCAAACGCGTTTGAGGGGTTGCCGCCGCAGGTATTCGCCGTGGGCACGGCGTTCCCTGCACCCTTCGCGCCGTTATAGAGAGCAAATGCCTGCTGATAAAAACTGGTGGCGGTCGACGGTACTTGCGACAACACATAGCTCTGGAAGGCTGCTGTTGGCAAGAAAGATTGGGTGGCCGTGGCGAACACGTATCGCAGCCCTTCGGTATCTACGAAGAAGTACGCCTTGCCCTTCTTAATCGGTCCGCCAAAATCTGCGGCCCACTGATTGTTGTTCTGAAATGGCTTGGGCTGCTGGCTGGCGTTAAGGAAGAAATCCTCTGCGTTCAGAATGCTGCCAGTGTAGTAGTAGTTGGCGCTCCCATGAAATGCGTCGGTGCCCGAGCGCGTAGAATAATCGATCTGGGCTCCAGCTTGGCGGCCGTATTGACCCGTGTAACCGTTGCTAACGACAGCGACTTCCTGCACGTCATTGCCACCGAGCAACAGGTTGCTCGCGCCGGAATTGTTCAGGTTCAGGAACGGATCGTTGTAGTCATTGCCGTTGATTGTGAACAGGTTCGAGGTGCCCGGCAAACCAAAGGCGCTGAAGTTGCCGAACCCGTTGCCACTCGAGGTATTCATGGAAATACCGGGGGCAGTTTGCGCAATGTAAGTGATATCGTTCCCGGGATTCGGGATGCTTTGAACGGTTCGCGTGTCAAACGTGGTCGTGATGTTGGCATTTTCGGTCTGCAGGAGTGGGGGTAGCTCGTTTACTTCAACGATGGTGTTGCCGCTACCGACTTCCAGGCCGATGTTGGCTGTCAGGTTTTGACCGAGAAGAACGGTGATTATGCGTGAATAAGTTTTGAAACCGTCCTTCTTGACAGTCAGTGTGTATTCTCCAGGTTTCAATAGCGAGAACGCGTACTCACCATGGGCGCCTGTTACAGAAGTTGCTGTATCTCCCGTTGCCTTGCTGGTCAGCGACAATGCCGCACCAGGGACGGTTGCTCCCGTCGGGTCAGTGATCGTCCCACTAAATCCCCCGGTGACAATCGTCTGTGCCCAGGCTCCCAGCGGAACACACACAATCGCAGCGCAGCTCAGAATTACCGTGATGATCAATTTGTTTCTCTTCATTTCTTCTATTCCTCAACAGCGACTTAGTTTTCGCTCCGCAGGCCGTGAACAGACACACCTACTCCACTCGCGCTGCATTGGCGCTACACCGACACTCAACATGGACCTGGTATCGTCGTCCCGCTGGTCGACAGCCAAAACCCTTGACCTTCCGTCGGCGACGCCGGACGACGCAACTACCTCGGAGCGTCTTAGCCAGAGATTTGCTAAGACGATACCCAACATCACAAGCACTCCGTCAAGGCGCATCACTGTGATGTGAGTTTGTGCGAGCGGGTTACAGAGCGGATGTAAAATATATTTGAAATCTTAAGTTCTAAGCATTTCTATAAATCTTCTCAATTACGAATGAGTTTATGTATGGCCCTGCTTCAAGGTGATGACAGATGCTTCACGTAGAAATCGCAGGTTGGATCTATCTTCTTTTATTTCGGCAGGACCGTGTACTCATCCGTGACCGCGTAGCTACGCTGGTTTCGACGGTAGGACAGAATAATCCAAACTGATAAGCGCCGCTATGTGGAATTTCAAGGGTGTAAAGGAGTCATGCTGTTGTTACAAATCTCTAAGCACCTTCGTGAGGGCCGACAATCACACCGAACATTCGCTACGTAAGCGATGCCTTCACAGAGGGCCATCAGTCATGGTCTTGGTAATTAATCAAGGCGAACAATCGGAAGTGTGAGTGCTCGCCTTGATTTTCCTGACCGTGCATTCTTTGATCTCTTATCTTACTGAGAGATTCTTATCTACTTACTCTTTGCGTCGCAGTGCGGTGATTAGCTGGCCGGGATTACTGCGAATTCCCTTCGGTCAACTCCGTAGAAACCGGGGTCAAATAACCGAACAAACCTCCGGAGCCGTGGTTCGGTCCAGCGGTGAAGTACATCTCGGTGGCCGGTGCACCTGCGGCAGCGTTATTGGCCGGGCTGACGTTCCCAGGACTGAGTGCCCAGATGCCATTTATGGCTAGTGGCTTGCCGCTTGGATCTTGGAGAAGTCCGTCAAACTTGCCGGTGGTCAGGTCATAGGCGGCTATGAATCCGCTCGACCGGGTATCTCCTCCACCTGCGAACTGCCCGATCAGCAGATCGTGGCTGAAGCGCCCGAAATCGAGTGGAGCCAAAGCCACGCCCCATGGAGCGTTCAGCCAATCGCCGTGTTCGAACCGCTGCAAGAGCTGGCCGGTGGAAGTAAAAATGTCCACAAAGCCCAGGCCCGGACCGTCGGTTTCAAACGGCGAACCTTCCTCGTGAAGCACATAGGTGACGACTATGTCGTTGCCGATCGCTTGTACGTTAAAAGGCACATAGGAATTCGGCAGCTTCTCATCCACAAAAGGCTTTTCGCCGTTGCTGTGCTCGGAGGAATCCTCGTTGAAGTGTTCTTTCGATAGGTCCACAGTCTGAAATGCATTGTCATAAACATCCACTCGGCCCTTGGTGAAGTTTGCTGCGTACAGGTAGCGCTTGCCATCAATAAAAGCGCTGGTCAGGCCCGTGTAGCTGGATCCATCGGTGGTTTTGACCACGGTCACTGCTTGCGTTGACGGTGGCGCGGCGCCTTGAGCTACGGATACAGTTGGGTTCCATCCGGCAATCGTCCCATCAATCGTAGCGAAGAGGAAAGCCGCGGGTTTGCCAGGCGCCAGCAAGAAATCTGTTGGACTGCTGTTGGCGATGGTGCCGGTCGGTGTGCCCGTTGGCGTTTTCTTGTTATTCGGATCGGCTTGCGGAATGGTGACGATAAGGGACTGCTTGGCTCCTGCGCCGTTGTAGAGCGTACTGAGTCCCGTCGCGTTGTCGGAGATCCACCACGGGCTGCCGGAGGCGCGAGACAAGCCCCACGGATTGATCAACTGAGGATCGGTTACCGGAGCGTTTTCTGCCGTGTTAGAAACCAAATTGGTTTGGGTGTACTGCTGCCCAAAACAAACGGCTCCCGCGATCAGAGTTAATGCTGTGCTCGTGGCAAAGCGCTGCAACATCTTCATCTGTAAGTCTCCTTTTATTCTTGCAACCCCTTCTACAAATCCGGCTATCGCCTTGAATTTGGTGCAATCACGCTCACGCTTTTTCCATAAGTGCGCGCATCACGCACACGTCTACTGCGTACATCTCAAGTGGTTAGAATTGAGGAATTACAGCTTCTGCTTGATTCCGGAACAACTTGCCGCTTGGTCTTCAACGAGAAGAAATCGCACATACACTCACACGTGACAAATGTAGTCGCTCGTGTTGAGCCGTCAACATTCTCGGTGCGCGGAGTTAAGGCGATTCGTTCCGTCGCTCGTCTTGATCTGATTGATATTCAGCCGCTTACTAGGAATGAGTACTGAGTGCCCGCTCCGGCGATCTGAAGGAAACCGACAAACGCCGTTACGATCCTCACGTACTGCGTTTTCATCATTTCTCCTTTGAAGGTTTTGACGGTCATTGGGGGCAACTGCCGCGCTTACGGGCTTTATTAAGAGAAGAGGGCTTCAGCACGTATTTAAAACAATCATCGTCAAAATGTTTCACAAAGCGTTGGATGTGATGTTGGCTCCCGCGCGTTACAGAATCGGATGTAAACGTTCTGTCTCCTTGCGGCCGGAAGAATTCAGCCAAATTCGAGTTTTATGGTGAGCAGTAGAGTTTTATCGGCGCGCCATACGCTGGCGAGAAACGCGGTTCTACGAAGCGAAAACGTATCGTGAGTGAATTGTCGGTCAGTTCGGAATCAATCGCCTAAGTGTTGCGGTAGGGACGACCATCGCTGATCGCCCCCCCGCAGTCGGGTAGGACAGTGGCGCGTATCGGGCTTCGAATGATGCGGACGTTTCCACTGTCCCCCCTATCATTCCGTACGGCGGGTTTTCCCCAGTACGGCTGGAAGGCTGGCATTTCTCGACTAGCAGCATCGTGTATCGTCTCATTCGAAGCAACTAAACTAAGACAATGAAACCATTTTGCCCCGCTCAGCGTCAATTCTTGTGGCGCCTTACTTCTTTCTAGAAGGATTGCCTGATCGAATAGACCTCTCGCTGCACGTTTCCGTTGTTCATTGCTACCCCACAATATTTGCTAGTACGTTATTCAGGGTACGAACGCAACGAGGCCACAGAAATATCACGGCGTTCCGCAGGCGATTCGAAGTCACAGTTGCGCAGGCTCGCACGCGACTGCGCGGCCAGGTTCGTCAGTGTCAAGACACGCGCGATGAGCGGCTGATAGTAGCTAAGTTGCGTTCGCGACGCAGCGAGGCCTCGCTCGTTTTGTGACGAATCAACCCAAGGACGATCAGTATGCTCGACGTAGGTTTCTTTTCGGGGATCGACCTCTTCCAACACCTGCCCGATTCTTGCCTGGAAGCGCTTCAGAAAGACAGCCAAGTATTTGATTGCAAAGGTGGTCATCTGTTTTATGTGGCCGAGCAAGCGGGCAGAACGCTCTTCATCCTGGAGAAGGGCTCGGTTCGCACTTTCAGACCCTATGGCGATAAGAGGCTAACGATTGCAACCCTTCGACCTCCCGCCATATTCGGCGTACTCGGTTGCTTTGGCCGGGGAACATATCAGTCGTCCGCAGAAGCCCTGCAGCCTTCGCGCGTTCGTACGATTTCATGCGAGACCATCCAGACGCTTCTAGCGTGCGCTCCTCATTTGGCAAACAAATTCGTCGACCTGATGAGCGAACGATTAGCGCACTTCCTGCACAGCATGGAGACTCTCGCCCGTAAGGGTCTGATTCCGCGCCTCGCAACCCTATTATTAGAAAAAGCGGAGAACGGCGTAGTAGCAGGCATGACTCACCAAGAGTTGGCCGACCACCTCGGCCTCCACAGAGAAACCGTAACTTCCACATTGGGTGAATTACGAACTGCAGGCATTATCGAGATAAAACGGAAGACGATATTTATTCTTCAGCACGAACGACTCGAGCGCGCTACGCACGAATAAAGTTCCATATAAATCGCTTCGTACTTTTGTAAGCATCATTACATTCCAGTTGTACAACCTATTCGACACATATTCTTCTAACAGTAAGCCGTGCATCAGCTTCAGCCCATGCGCCTGCATCGCTGGGCCGAAGCCTAGGTGTTCTCGGCACTTACGTTGCAGCGATGCCTTCTGCCAATTTGCTGCACGAGAGCGATGTGTAGAGACACAAGGGGTGTGGGAAAGCAAACGAAGTGCTGCGTCTATGTTCATGAGTGAACCCAATCAGCGTTTCTGCAAGAACCATTTGTCGCTGTTCGCGTTGACCGTTGCGTTGACCATGCGGACTCTGGCGTTCATCCGGTCAAGAAAACCATCTACGCGCAAGTATCCAGGTGTTCCGTCTCAGTAAGCTTTGTGGATGAATGCGTTGATCGGGAATAACGGCACGCTCGCGACGGTTACTGTCAAGAGCGAGAGCTCTGGCCTATTTCGCTTCGACCTACTGTCGATCGTTTTCAGATCGGCGAGCAGGCGCAGTTAGGCATTTTGATTGCGCGTGACAGTTGATCGGCGTTCTCTCGCGGATGATTCGGCTCAGCGAGACGATAACTGGCAGTCTGCCACGTGCTTACCCGGGAGGAAGTCCTATGCAAGACAGCGGTAACGATGCAGTCTCACCAAGAATGAAATCCATCCTCGCAGCTCGATTGCCTGCCGCTCTAAGCCTGCTTGGAGTTTTGTGCATGCTGCTGTTCACCGCAGTCGGAGGAAAGGCGCAGACAACCACCGCCGATGTCGTTGGAACCGTGACAGATTCGAGCGGAGCTGTACTCCCGAACGCCAAGGTGACCGTGGAGAACCTTGCAACACATGTAGCGCATACGGCGCAGACAACTTCCTCAGGGGAGTACGACGTTCCATTTCTGCTGCCCGGACATTATTCGGTGCGTGTGGAACTCGCCAGCTTCAAAGCCTTTTCGGTAGCCGACATCACGCTTCAGGTGGGCGATCGCGCGCGCGTAGACGCACAGTTGCAGGTTGGAGACTCCTCGCAAACAGTAGAAGTAGAAGGGGGGCAGAGTCCGTTGTTGCAGAGCGAGACTTCCACCGTTGGCAGCTCGATTACGGAGCACGCAGTACAAGACCTTCCGCTTGTCACGCGCAACTTGACCTCGCTGATCACCTATACAGCCGGGGCTAACGAAGGCGCGAGCGTGGATTCGCTGAGTAGCGGTCAGCGCCCCGATGATCGCCGCCAGACCAGCGCCTTTTCTGTGAATGGACAGGACGTGGAACTGAACAACGAGCAGATCGATGGTACGGACAACAATGAACGAATCATCGGAACCATCGGCGTGAAACCGCCCATCGATGCAATTGAAGAAGTGACTGTGCAGACCAATAACTACACTGCGGAAAGTGGTCGCACGCCAGGTGGTCTAGTAAGCGTGGTCACCAAGTCAGGCGGCAACAATTTTCACGGTTCAGCCTATGAATATTTTCAAAACGACAAGCTCAATGCACGCAACCCATTTGACGTAGCGCCCAATCCGAAATCCGAACAGCGGCAGAATGACTTTGGTGGAAGTATCGGCGGACCGATCATTCACGATCGCACATTTTTCTTTTTTAGCTATGAAGGGTTCCGGCAGGTCGCTGGCGTCTCAAGTCCCATTTTTAGCAGCGTACCCACTGCCGCCGAACAGGCCTTGGGACCGGCAGGGATTGTGGCAGCAGACCCGAATATCCCTGCGGGCACTCCGGTCGACCCGGTAGCAGCGAATTTGTTTAAGCTCTATCCGCTGCCCAACACCGGCGCGCCCGGTCAATTGACGAACAACTTCGTGTTTGATCCGAATAACGTGCAATCCAGCAATTCGTACGACGCTCGCGTGGATCACCGCTTCAACGATAAGAATCTTCTCTTTGCGCGCTTCACTTCAAACAATGTGGCTTCCGTGATTCCGACGAGTTTGCCCAATGTGACCATCAACGGAGTGTCAGTAAATCCTGGGAACGGCCAGTTTGGCTTTGCCGGACCTGCCAAGGACATCGCATACAACGCGCAAGTCAACTTTGTGCACACTTTCAACGCGAACCTTATACTCGAATTGCGCGCCGCCTATACACAGATCAATAATAGTTCCAACTCGCCGAACTCCGGCACCAACGCTGCCACCGCTCTGGGATTTCCCAACAATATTAATTTCGGCCCACTCGACAGTTCAGGCCTCCCGCTCATCAATATTCCGAACCTGGCGCCGCTCGGCGATAGTAACTTTGTGCCGATCGTCGATGTCAGCAACACTTTCGAAGAAAATGGCACGCTCAGCTACACGCACGGCTCACACAGCATAAAATTTGGCGCTTCGCTGATTCGGCGGCAAGCCCGCAACGTGCAGAGCAGCAATGGTGTGGGCAACATAAACTTTGGATTACAGGAAGATAACGGAGCCACGCAACAGGACAGCATCAACAATTTAGCGACCTTCCTGGTGGGCGCTTTCACCTCCGAAGGCCGCAACACTGACTTGTTTACGCCCAACTACCGGTCGTGGGAACCGGGCTTTTTTGCGCAGGACAACTGGAAAGTGCGCCCGTGGCTGACGATCAACTTTGGCGCCCGCTACGATATATTCACGCCATTCACCGAAGTGCACGGCTTCCTTTCGAACTTCGATCCGGCAACGCAGCAACTGTTGGTTCCCAGCCAAGGGCTACAAGCCTTGCAAGCGATCGGCGCCGATACCACTGGAATCGTGGCCTCGTCTCCAACGGCGGGAGTGCAGACGACCTATTCCAACATCGCACCGCGAGTGGGATTTGCGGCCACGATCGCGCCGAACACCGTCCTGCGCGGCGGCTATGGGATCGCGGACTTCCCGGGCAACTACACGTCGAACGCGTCGCTGAAAAATGCGCCATTCAATGGTGTGTACTCCCCAAGTATCAACGGAACCCCATGCCAATCTCCACTGGCCTCCCAGATTGAAATTAATTCTGGGATGGTTGCCAGTCCGTTGCCGCCTTGTCAAGCGGCCCTGGGACAAACGACTACGCTGAGCGGCGCGACGGGCGGAATTCCGGTGCCCACCCCGCAAGCACTGAATAGCCCGGACCTGTCTCTGCCCGACAACGTGTCGTTGAACTTCCGCACCTCCTATGTCCACCAATTCAACCTGGAGCTACAGAAGCAATTTGGCGCTAACGTGATCACCATTGGATACGTAGGCCAACTCGGACGCCATTTACCTCAGGTAATCAATGACGTTAACGTGCCTAATCCTCTTAACGCAGTCCACACTACGGCAAACAGTGCGGGCTTTGGCTTACCGAACACAATTACCGGCGCTCTCTGCGTCACGCCAGTAAATGGCTGCGATCTGCGTTTCACGGTGCGGCCAACTGCCACGACTTTGCCAGGTCTGGGTGGCGTTGGGGAATATTTCAGCGAAGGCACCTCGAGCTACCACAGCTTGCAAGTATCGCTCCAGCGCAGCTACCACAACGGACTCACGGTATCCGCCAACTACACTTACTCGCATGCTATCGACGATGCGACGGATCTAAGCCTCGAAGGGCAAGAAGGCTTCGGTAACGCCGATCCCTTCGACCTGAAACGGTTTGAGACCGGCAGCAGCGACCTAGATTTGCGGCATCGATTTGTCGCAACTGCCAGCTACGAACTGCCCTTCGGAAAGTCATTCACCGGCGCCAAGAAGATAGGGCTGGCTGGTTGGCAAGTGAACGGGATCTTCGTATGGAATTCTGGATCACCCTTCAGCATCACCGACAACTTTACCGGTTTCGGGGACTCGGTATTCAACGGCATCGGAGGTGGTCCGACACGGCCAGATCAAGTCGCGAATCCCAGTTTGCCCAACCCGACCAATGCTGAATTTTTCAGTAACAATGCGTTCGCTGTACCGTTGCTGGGCACCATCGGAAATACCGGCCGCAACACTCTGTATGGCCCGCAGTTCCGTTATTTCACGTTCTCGGTTTTTAAGGAGTTCCCTTTAACGGAAAAATTGAAGCTCCAGTTCCGAACGGAGTTCTTTAACATCACAAACACTCCGAGCTTTTTTATTCCTAACAACCAGAACGACCACGCCACAACCAACCAGGTACCGACAGCGGACCAGATTGCCGCTGGCACGGTCAGTCCGGCGTTCGGGCAAGTCGTAGTGACCAATCCTAACTACACGCCTAGAGAGATTCAGTTTGTTCTGAAGCTTCTATTCTGACGTATCACGAACGGCGTCGATAAGCAGCGTCGAAATCGTGCAACATATGAGCGGGAACCCGTGAATTCACGGGTTCCCCGCTTTTTTGTGTCCATTCAAAGTCTTGCAACTCCCGCATGCCGACTGAATCAGATTTGCAGGAAAGCCTCCAGGAAATCGTTCAGCACTCGCTGCAGGGCTTTGGGGTTATTGAAGGCGTTTTGCTCCTTGGCGATGATAAAAGTCGTAAACTTGCTCTTACCAATTAGAACGCTGCAACAGCGACGGAAACGACGTCGGCGGGTAGCGGAGCATCGGCGTTAGCGGTTTCATCCGACAGGACCGAACCAGGTGTGGTTGATGGACTTTGTGGCGGATTAGTTGGTGGACGGGAGCAGATTTCGATCGCTCACGGTCGTCGATATTTACACGCGAGAATGCCTAGCGATCGAGATGGGGCAGAAACTGAAAGCGAAGATGTGGTGTCGTCCTGCCCACCTACGTGCAATTCACGATGTCCGTGCTGCGGGCGGGCAAGGCTCTGTTTACCGCAAACTTCTGGAAGACATTTGGAGCGGATTTTGGGATTGCGCAGGCAAATCTGTTCCTGCGTATCGCCAACTTGTGTCATCAAAGCCTAGTGGAGGACGCTAAACCGAATCAAGATCGGCCCAGGTTGAGGTGATGCAAGTCGACAGGATCAACAGAAGTTTCTCGCCGTTGCGAACGGGCTCACGCCATTTTGGTTATATAAGTCTCCCGTCTTCGCGATAGAGGTACGCGTCTCTTCAGCTGTATCAGTCTGTCGGCGGAATGCCATAGTCGCGTGATGCCGGACAGCACAGTGAGCTGCTGGTAGAGCGGTCGCGTGACCGTTCTGACTTTGCGCAGCTCAACAAACATTCCAATTATTGGCAAATCCTAGATAAACAGTCTCAATCATTAGACTTCCCTGGATTGGACCATTCTAACGGTCAACAATGATTTGGCCGTTCATGCCTTTGTGTCCGAGGCCACAGGTATGGCAACACTTAAATGTGTAAGAGCCTGGCGTTTGGGCAAGGAACGCAATGATGGTGGTTTCTCCCTTCTTGAGGAGCCAGCAATCTCGCGTGGAAGTGAACACTAGGCCGGGGGTTCTGCTTGGCGCACTGCCATCAGGAACAACCCCAATTTTGAAACCATGGTCGTGGTCGGTGGCATTGATCTTGAGTTGAACTTTGGCTCCGAGTTTCACGTGAACTGGTGAGCCTGAGTACTCGTACTTCTTCGCAGTGATCTCTACGACCTGTACCTCTTGGCTTTGCGCCCGAACCGAACTGGGCATCGAAAACCATAGTGCGATGCCCAGCAGGGACGTGGGAAGCAGAGGCAACAGTGAACGCTTCGCATGCTTTTTCATTGATCCTCGCAGTCGCGTGAATAATTAATTCGTGAAATCAGAACCTACGGCGAGCCTCGTCTGCTTCATCTGCGAGACGCTTTAGCGCGTTCAAGATCCCGGTATTCTTGTGTGTAGCCGGCTCCAGGAAGAGCCATCATCAGCGAAACTGACAACGGGGTTCGAAAGTTCTGCGCAAACACCGCGAACACAATCAAGCTTCTAGACATCAGGAGTTTTCCTTCGTTTGTGTATGCCAATGTAAAGCGCAGGTCATAATACAAAAGAAGAGCACAGCTCTGGCTCTACTTTTCGTGTTCGGAATCGGAGTTCTTGGGGAGGCCTGTTGCCGCGATCCAGGGCCCTGGAGTTGGAAGTGGGGTGCCATTAAGAGCAGCCGCTCGAATCATTACGATCGTACCGAGGCAAGGAGACGGCACCTGCAATTTCGCATGGATCTCGGCGTTGCCATCCTCACTGAGTGCTACGGAATCAGACGTCGCAGCCACTACGTCTCCGCATACTACGCTCGCGGCAACCGCGGTGACCGGCCCAGTAGTTCCGAGAGCGGGCAAGATGAGACCGCGCACTTCCATGCGCAGACGCCCAGCCTCATTCAAGATTACGAACCCGTGATCGACCGCCCACGGCGCACCACCGCTCGCGATTTTGGCGATCGTGATACCGGGATTTGACCCCACTATCGGAGACAAGAAGGCAATTTCGTCTGCGACGGTGCTCAGCGCAAATAGGCCTGATACAAAGCACGACAGAATCCTTGCTACTGCGGTTCTTTTTTTCATACGTTGAGATCCTCTCGTTCATTCAAGATAGTTCGACGAACCACGAGCATCACGATCACGGTGCTCTGTTGGCAGTAACTCGGTTTCCTGCCGCTTTATTCCTCTTTGGAGCAGAGAAAAAACTATGGAATATTTTTGCATCTGGCGAGTCTATTTTTCGGTGTGGAGTTGCTCTCGGAACGAAACGCAATTCCCGCAGTGCTCCTATTGTAGAGTCCATGGTTCACTCTGCTCGCCTACAACCTTTGATCCTCTTGGGTGTGTCTAGAATTAACTTTTACTATCAATGGTAAATAATCTTTCTCTCTGAACCACTAAGTCGATCTTTCGTGGTAGCGGATCCCAGACGGCCGAAGTGCAATTTGTGCCTGCTGCCTTAGCTTAGTTTTTCGCAAGGAGCGCCCTTGCGCGCGTCAGCTCTGGCCGACCAACAGATTTTGAGTCTTCACAATTTTTCACTAACTTCGCGTAATAGCGCGCGGCAATCTGGGCTTGGCCGCTCGCTTCTGCCGAACGCGCGGCTCCATAAAGCCCATTGAAACGGTTGGGATCGACCCTCATGGATTTCTCATACTCGACTAATGCCTCTTCTGGTCTGCCCATCTCCAGCAGCATGTCAGCAAACATTTCACGCGCGGGCAAAGCAACTTCACCTTTGCCTTCAATGTCCTGTTTGTCTGCGACTCCGCGCATTAAAATGATGGCCTTATCGTCTTTTTCTTGCGTGAAAGCCAACCAAGCATGGGCTTCATCCTGCTCTGTGCTCATGTATTTCGCCCTGAAAGCATGTTTACCTTTCTTGGTTGCTTCTACCATTGCGTCGTACTGGTCGACCGCATCCTGTGTGGCGGCCCCATCGTGCAAATGTCCCGCCGCTACGGCACGTGCCCAGTAGGTGATTGCCTCGTTGTAAGGCTCAACGTTGGCGGGTGGTTGTAGGGCGACCGCGTCCTCCCACCGATGCATTTCGAGGGCATGCATAGCCGGGAAGTTCGCAATTCTGCTGTCGAAATAGTTGGACCTTAGGTCTTCGGTGACGTCCCCGCGGGGAATGCGCATAAAATCGGCGACCATGGCCCCGGCCTTGTCGTCTTCTCCGATTTGCAGATATGCATATTCCAGGAACTCCATCGCGTGGATCTGGTGCTCCGCACCGACGTGCATAGCAGACGGTTGCCGCGCGGCCACCAGTGATGCCAAATTCGATTGGATGTCGTCTTGCCACAGCCCCAGGCGCGCAAAAATGTGCGAGGGCATATGGAGTGCATGCGGCGCTGCGGGGGCGATTTGTGCATACCGGCGTGCAGCTAGCAAACCCAGCTGTGCAAGTTGTGGAGCGTCGGACGCATGGATCAGATAGTGAGCGGCACCTGGATCATTCGGGTTTTCTTTAAATACATGATTGAGAATCGCGATCGCCTGCTTTGGATTGGCGAGTGGGTCGTGATCAACATCCCACGTTAGTAGTGACAGGGCGTAAAACACCGCTGCCTGTTGGTCTTTGGGATAGCGTTGATAAACCTTTTCCATCGCCCGAGAGTAGGCCTCGATGCGTTGTTCGTAAGCCGTCTTGTCGTAGTCGCGATAGAACAGAGCAAGCGCGCTGATGTAATCGCTCTCCCGCTGCGTCTTCGTGTCCGCCGCTTTAGCCGTCCGCACCAGCTCCGATCCACGCTTAAGGTCAGCATCTTCGGGTCGGCTCACCAACTGGCGAAGCAGACTCATAGCCTCACCCCAATAAATCATGGCGCAGCTGGGGTCCTTCTCTTCCAGGACTTTGAACTGCTTCTCGGCTTCGTCGTACCAGAACGAATGCATCAGGGCCACCCCGCGTTCGAACGGTTGCTGAACGCCGGCGGCACACGAGATGGTGAACGAGACCCTGCCGAGCTTCTGGGTGTGATCATCTGGATGATGGTGGTCGTCTGCAGCCTGCAGAGGGCAAGCACATGAGACCAGAAGTACGCTGAGCAGCCAGAACCGATCGCTCATGGAACACCAGCGAGGAGATGAAGTAAGTACAAGTAGTCGACATTAAGGATGCCCAGACCTCCCTAGAGTTGCTGTGCGTCGATCTTCTCGGAAGGCGAATTGCGTCCAAGAAGTAGGATGCATAGCTGGCTGCGTGTAGAAACCCTCGGTTCGCCCAAGATCGCGCTGGAAGATCTTTGTTTTTGATGATCGCTCGCGATAAACGCGGGAGTGTAGTATTGGCCAAACCGATCAACTCCCCGATGGTCGACTACCCGGAAGTTATTCTGGAGGCTACGGTCCAGAAACGGGGTTCGAGGAGATCATTGGCAATGTCCTCGAACCGTACTTGTGGGGGATGAGCGAGATTTCTTTCCAGTCGCTTGTGCTCTAGGGCGTTGCCCTCGGACCGATTTCATGGGTCCAACGTTAGCCGTCCGTGCTGTAGCGTTAGATGTGGTGGGCGAAGTGTTTCTCATCTATCGTCGTCGGAATCCTCTCTTCCGCGAGCAGGAGTAAGGAAGTTATCGACGACAAAATCTGCGATCTCTCGGCCTAACCTTTGACCTGTTGTTAAGTCCGAGCGGAAATGCACTCCGGCGAAAATTCGACTTAGCGTTGCTTCTTCACCTGCAGCCGAAAAGCTGTTAAAAGAACGCTCTACTTTTGCCAGAACTTCAGAAGTCACGGTGAAATCGAAATGGTTCCTTCCAAGAACGGAAATCAGGACGGACGCTCCGGCGGCGCTGATAACCGCGTGCGCGCCAGGATATGCGGGATCCGGCGTTGTGTTACCAACCTCAGGAAGAAAATTGGGATCAGGCAGTGTTTCTGGGTTGCCGTCGTTTCCGGCATCGCGGATTGCACTCACCGGACGCCAAAAATTATAGGTGTATTTGGCGTCATAGAAAGCGATGACTCCATCGGCAAGGGTCAAGTTTAGCAGGGCAAAAAGGCGGGCACTTTGTGCCGTTGTCAGCTCACGCTGTAAAGTCGCCGTTTGGGTAATCTCGTTCCAATAGTTTTGAATGGCGCCATTCCAAAAGCGCCCAGTCAAAGCCTGGTCTGTAGTGGCGCTGGCGCTGTTGGCAATCCCCAGTGATTTCACTTCGTTGAAAACATCGCTGTACGCGTCACTGGTCAAGGCCGGGGGAGGCCCAGGACGAAATTGATTAGCGCGCTCGAGAGCGAAAGGCGTGACATGGGACCAATGCGTGAACTGAGGCTGCTTCGGGAAATTAGGTGGCGTCGATTGGTAATCGCCCGGGACACTTCCAAAAACAAAGGGAATGGGCGGAGCATTAGACCCGTCGTTACTTCGCAGCGTCAGGATTTGGTCAGCGACGGTCTTTCCTATCCTGATGCCTTCGGCCTTGTCTCCGCCTTCTTGAATTGACGCCAAGGACTGCAGAAGTTGGTCGTCAAGCAAGGTTTTAAAGTTTGGATATAACGCTATAAGAACTTCGTGAGCCGCTGAAGCTGCGGCAGCGTCTTGAGAGACAAACCGCGGTACATTGGCAAGGCGAATTAAATAAGGCTTATGGGTCCTGTTGATGGCGTTAACAGCGTCGTAGATCGCAGCGTGCATGATCGCAAAGCTGCGGGTAGGATGTACGGTTGCCGGCTGCGCACCAGGAGTGCGAACAATCACCAGGAGGGTTTTGTTCCACTGCACAACCGGGTTGACCGACTTAGTCGGGGAGTCTTGTGAATTCTGGTGTCGATCATCAAGCGAAGCGCCATAAGAGCTGCTTCCCTGTATCGAAAGACTCGCGCAGACCAGCATCCACGTGATCAAATATTTTGTCATCAGGGTCATTCCGCTCTCTTTCTTTCGTAAAATTCGACGGTCAGGCGTGCGAGATGAGTACTCACACGCTGGTGCCCGCTAGTCTCTAGACCACAAAGGCGACGAAAAAATTCCCTCGAGCCTAGCTAAATTCCGGAGCCACCCCTCTGCGACCAGGTGGCAAGGAGTTTTTGCAGTTGTTGGCGGACCCCCGTGAATACAGAGGATCGGACGATGGGACCTTGGACGTGACACGGACGTCGAATCAAGCTGGCGAATTCGCTCGACCAGAAATCCGCTCTTTGGACCTGAATAGATCCGGCCGGCCGTTTGGTATTAGAGGTTGAGGGAAGTTGCGGGGTTCGTCTCACCGGCTCGATATAATGAATAATCTTCCGGTGCATCTCAATAGGTTGATCCGCCATGCTTCCAGTCCAGCAAGGATTGTTGGCAGATCAATTCTTCCCGAAGGGTATACCGTCCTACTATTCCCCCGCCTTTACAGTCTCCCTTCCTCCGCCCTGTGATCTGGGTCACCTTGGTGCTTCCGCCCTCCGTGCAGGTCATCTTGAAGCTGTCGCGGCCAACGGACTGCTCGGCGGAACTTGAGGTGTACGCCATTCGTGATGCAAGCGTCTATTGGTCATCGGCCATTAGATTCGCTGATTTTTTCGGCGCACCAGAGGTAAGCTATCAACAGTTCGGCTGCGCACCAAACTGCAACTTTATAGAATCTCTGTATGCAACGCTCTATCACGACAATGCCTCACTTGCCTTGCCGCCGTCCGAGTCATTGAGCAGCACAGCTCGGGGATTGAAGGGTGTGTGCCCCGCCCTTGGACGTTTTATCTGTACAGAACACAGGCCGTCGCATCGATTGCGATAACCAGGCGTCAGAAGCACAACTCAAGAAAACGACTCACAGCTAGATAACGACCACCTTTGACGCTTTGGCTGGGCGAGACCAGGATGAACAGTCCCGCTCGTGGCATCGTTGAAACACCACGAAGCTTTGGTCGTTTTTATGCGCCTGTCCATCCTTTTTTGCTTACATCCAGGTTTGTTCAATCCGGTCGGGAGCAAGCGGCCTGATCAGAGCTCGCTGAGGCCGCTATCGTGGTTATGTAGTTTCCCTCACAAGGTGCGTCGCGCCTCATCTGCTTCCCTTGCCAGACGCATGAGCACGTCCACGATCCCGGTGTTCTTGTTTGTTGTTGGGTCGAGGAAAAGCCCATCGTCAACGAAGCTGACCACGGAGGCCACCGCACCTCCCTGCTGAGTGGACGTCGGGCGGATGATTGCGACGGGCCCGAGCTTTGGGCTAAGGAAGACGGTTGGCTCGGGCATGATCAAGTTGGTCTGGAACAGATCAGCAACGTCATTTCCGGTAGCCCCAGTGTTAGGGTCGACGCCACTATTGAGACTCGGAAACGAAAGATTACCATCGGTTATGTTGGTTGCATTGCCGGCCTTATCCTGCCAAGTCTGGAAGTGCATGATCTCCGACCCGCCGATACTCAACAGAATGCGCAAGACCTCCAGATTGGTTACTTTCTGAGCTAGCGCCGGGTACAGACTACTGCCGCCCTGCTCGATAAACGCAAAATGGAATCCCGCGGTATTCGCAATCGCCTGCAGGTGATTGGAGATATTGCCATTCTTGTCCAACACCAGGTCGCCATCATTAACGGGAATGGCCGGATGCTGTCCCTTGGCCAAATCCGGGACGGCGTTTTCAAAAGTTCCTCCGAAATCAGGATTCTTCTTCGCACTGCGGTACCGCGTCCACCAAGTAGTGTCTATGGTCAGCTGCTTCAAATTCGTGAGGCGGCCGTGTTGGGGAACTCCCGACACGCGGCTCGGGGGCAGAATCGCAAATTGACTGAGGTCAACCGTTTTGGCACCCTTCGACTGCAGGTAGTTATTCAGAAACGCGTGATGACTAATCTCGTCGTCAGTGTTGTCAGCGATGTATTGCGGCATGTCGCCGTCGAGCACCAGCAAACCGGTAATGTAGGCTGGAGCGAGCCCCGTTGTGAATGGCAAATCAATTGGGGAGAGTCCTTGATTGGTGGCCCCACCGAGTTCCGCATACTGAATCCACAGGTCGGCTTCGACTTGCTCCAGGGCACTGAGGAACGTCAGAATTGCGATGTCGCCCCTCGTGACTGGTGAGTGCTCTTCTTCCTCTCTGCCGAAAACCTGCACGGCACCCGGCAACAGCGCCGCGCTCATCGTTGCGGCCCCCGCGGCGACCATCCCATTCTTCAAGAAAGACCGACGGTTCTTAGCTCCACCGAAGACTTTTCCCTTTTCTTTCATTGTCATCTCCTTTTGAAGAGTCAAGTTCCTGAAACCTTCGAATTGACGGTAGGAGTCGATTTACAGACCGGCTCCCGAATGTCAGCCGTGGCAGCAAACGAATTCGTGCGTATCTTGTTGCTGCGTCGCGAACCCGGAACATCAAAAATGAGCCGTTTCAGTGACAGAGACTGAAGTTCCTGGTGGTTTATTCCGCTTGCAAAGAAAAACGTAGAAAATCCGACTAGCCTCGACACCGCAAAATGGCGTGTACATGCCAAATCAAGCCGTCGGTTGGAAAGAGGGTTTCCAACACCCGCACTTTTCCTATCTAACCGAAACAGAGAGTGCGTCTGGGCGGGTCACCCGGTGCGGTCCACCAAGACCCTTTCGATGGGCAATCGGATATCTCCAGCTAAAAGCGTTACCACATCGGTGTGAAGATCCCCGTAAGAGCCTGTCACACAATTTTTACAAAGAATGTGGAATACGGCGTTGCCCCGCCGGGTCTCAGTATCGCGAGGGTAAGCGTCTTGCCTGTCTGCGAGGGCATGGACTAAGAAATCCACTATGAATGGGGGATACAAAATGGCGCGGCGATGCGTTTCAGTTCTCGTGCTGGTATTGGGAGTGCTGGCCATCGGGCTCGCTGGAGTTGCGCAGCAATCCGCAACCGAGGCGCCTGCCGGCTTTGATACTCCGACGCTTGCAGAGAATGCAGGGTCAAGGAGCACTAGCAATGGAATCGCGGAACCTCCCGGCGACACCTTTGCTCTCGATCAGCAGATCTACGAGCGGGTCCACGACGTGAACAGCGGCCTAGGTCCGGTGTTCAACGGCAGAGCTTGTGCCGAGTGCCACCAAAATCCCGTGAGTGGCGGAGCCAGCCAATTTACCGAACTCCGCGCAGGCCACAGGGACGCAAACGGCAATTTTGTGAATCCTACCGTGCCGATTAACGATGGGGCAAACACGATCACCGGCCGGTCCATCATCAACGACCGGGCTGTGATTCCACAGGCGCAGGAACATATCCCCACCACAGAGCATATCCGCGCGCTGCGGGCGGCTCTCAATACTCTGGGCGACGGCTTTGTTGAGGCCATCGATGACAGCACCTTGCTTGCGATAGCGGATCATCAAGCTGAGATCAGTGACGGAAGGATTCACGGTGAGGCCATTCAAGTTCCTCTTCTGGAAGCTCCAGGACAGACGCGCATAGGCCGGTTCGGCTGGAAGGATCAGCATAGTAGCCTCCTCTCGTTTATCGGCGACGCTTATCTCAATGAGATGGGTGTTACTAACCGTTTGCGGCCAAAAGATACGACCATGGTGGGGAAGGTCACGTCCGATCCGGAAGATGTTCCAGATAATCTAGGCCTTGCTGATATCGACCACTTTGCTGAATTTGTCCGGGGCACAAAGGTACCTCCGCGCGATAACGCGCTGGCCGCTAGTGCAGCGGGACGAGCCGGGCAAGCGCTATTCGACAAGATCGGATGTAATACATGCCACGTCGAATCAATCACGACCGCTCCCGCGGGGACAGTAATAAATGGTGGGGCTTTCCCCGTGCCCGAAGCTCTGGGGAATAAGATTATTCATCCTTTTGGCGACTTCTTGCTGCATGACGTAGGAACGGGTGATGGCATCGTACAAAATCCACCGCAGGACACAGCCGATAAACTGCGGACAGCTGCGCTTTGGGGCCTCCGCATGAGACCTCGTTACATGCACGATCTCCTATCCTTAACGGTTGAAAACGCCATTGAGCGGCACAGAGGCGAGGCAGAACACGTGTCCAGGCGCTTCCGAGAGCTCACTGCCCCGGAGAAGCAGCAGCTGTTCACATTCCTTAATTCGTTGTAGCTAGAGACGTTCCATCGGGGCACGGCATCCCCTGTCGTGCCCTTCTTCTTCTTGCTGGTATTTAGCTCGAAGAAATACCACAGGAACAGTCGCGCCCATACTGGATGCCAATTGGCACCATCCGCAAGCTTCAGCCAAGAGCGCGACCGGAACACGATGGCCGATTTGGCTCATTTATCAGCTTCAAGAACGAGATAATGGAGACTACCTGCTCGTTCAGCTTGCAATACGATCGCGTCGGCGGTCTTGAGAGCGTCGAGGGCCGACCGCAGGGAGTCGACACTGTCCACGAGCGTCCCATTGACGGAATAGATTACGTCTCCCGGGAGCGGCCCTTCACCTAGGTAAGCACCTTCGGACTCTCTCGCGGCCACAACGACCCCAAATCGATTGCGAAGTGATGAAAGCATGGGCAGAAGTCGGTCATCGAGGGTCAGAGCCAGAATTCCAAGTTGCGGGATCTTGTTTTGTCCCTTTGTCACCAGGTCAGCAAGGCGTCCCTGCACGTCTTCTTTTTCAACCACAGGGATTTCATAGGAGATTGTCTGCCTACCCCGCTGAATTTCAATTCTTGCGCTTTCGCCCACAGCGTAAGAATAGAAACCGAGCGCAAGCTGGCGGATATTCCGAACTGGCTTCCTATCAATACTTAGAACGATATCGCCCGGCATCAAGCCTGCGTTCTGTGCTGTACTCTGTGGAATCACGTCTTCGATAAGAACACCTTCTTCTCGGCTCAGATCGAGACCCGATGCTAGGGCGGGCGTGATATTGCGGACCGACATACCGATTCCGTGATGGTGGACGTGCCCTTCTTTACGCACCTGATTATAAATACTGCGTATTACATTGCTAGGAATGGCGAGGCCGATTCCTTCGTTACCGCCTGACTGCGTGAGAATGAGCGTGTTAACTCCGACCACCTGCCCGCCGGTATTTACCAACGGTCCGCCACTGTTGCCCGGGTTAATCGCCGCATCGGTCTGAACATAGATGGTCGGGCTGTCTGGATCCAGTTGCCTGGCGACCGAGCTAACAACACCCATGCTTACGGAATTATCGAGCCCTAGCGGGCTGCCAAAAGCTAGTACCACCTGCCCTTGTCTCAGCTCGCTCGAATCCGATAATTCCAGCGTTGGTAAGCCGGTGGCGTCGACTCTTAGAAACGCGAGATCCGTATCACGATCAGCCAATACCAGCTGGGCTTCGAGCAAGGCCTGGCGTGATTTTCCATTTTGTGATGGAGATACATCGCCTTCTTGATTAAGTCGAACTCGAATCCGGCGGCTACCCTCTACGACATGGGCATTCGTCACAATCCAACCATCAGACGCAATGATGATTCCGGAACCTGCGCTGGACCGCCGGGAAAACAGATTTGTGTTGTTATGCTCGCGGTCGGTATCCACGTTGTACCCGGTACTAAAGATCTGAACAACACTCGGGCTCACTCGTTTCGAAAGCAGCTCCATCGATGTGCTGAATTGCTGAAGCGAGTCGACCCCATTGTCCACAATTGCGTGGTTGGTCTGGCCAGAAGATGTCTGCTTGCTGGCCTGCGCTTCAGTCGCTGATAACGATGGCAGCAGGACCAGAGCCCCCAGGCTAAGAAACAGCGAGCCAATCGCACTGGTCTTTATGCAGGACGCTCGCTGAAGTCTTCTCATAAAGGTTCTTTCTTGTGTTGGTTCCTCAACCCACCTGCGGGATGGACCAAGCATCGCTCGGGCTTCTTGTTTGGCCGCCAATTGACGCTTTTTCAGACACTTTCGTGCATGTTGGTCCATTCGAGTCCTAATTTTTGCGTTCATTCTTCACTACTCAGTGAAAAGTTTCTGAAGCTGTTCGAGGGCCGAAGGCGCGGCGTCCGAGACGGCGCAGAATTCCGTCCTTCCCTTACGCCAATCGATCCATTGATAACCCTGTTGTGAGCCGGAACGCAAAGCAGCATCTTTCTCGTCCGTGGGCCAGATGAAAACGTTCACGAAATGCTTGCGACGGGCATAAACCAGAGCAGCGACCGAGCGGCCGTGAATGACGTCAATGCGGCCCCCCTGTAGTGGAAATCCTTGATCGGTAAAATCCCGGACGGGCGGGGAGAAATCCAGTTTACCGTCGAACCAGGGTTTTACGGTGTGTTGATCGGCAGAGACCACATCGGTGAGATGCCCGGGTTGCAGCGATCTCAAATGAGCATCGACGATCTCCGCTGCAAGCACTGTTTCATAGTTGACGCCGCGGCGGACCTGGATGACTCGCCACCCGGTATAGGCGATCAGAAGAACTGCCGCGGCGACTGCGAGCCATCGCCGGGGTGCGCGAGCCGAAAAGATAACTACAGGGCGCGCAGGGCGGATACGGGCAAGAACTTCTTTGCGAAATGGGGCAGCCGCTTTCTCATAGAGTTGCGCGATGTTCAGGGACGAGCGCAAAGACTCTAAAGCCTCGAGTGCGCTGATACAAGCGGAACACTGTTCGAGGTGGCGTTCGAATTCGGCGGCACCCAAGGCATCCAGTTCGCTATCGAAGTAGCACTGAAGAACGGTGGGAGGGCGGTCACACTTCATGGGTGGCCTCGTTGTGGCTAGGGTCAGTAAGTGCTAGCTGAAGTTGCCGGCGTGCACGGGAAACCCTGGACATGACCGTACCTATGGGAATGGAAGTAATGGTGGCAATCTCCTTGTAAGAACACCCTTCCAGCTCGCGAAGTACGATCACCTCTCGATAACGTGGCGGCAGGGACTCGAGGGCATCGGTAAGGCGCGCGCGACTGTCCGCTGCGATAGCAAGCGACTCGGGAGTTGGGCCTGGGGGCACGTGGAACTCCTCATCGAACTCGGTCACGTCTTTCACGCGACGATTCTTCTCCAGCCAGGTGAAACAGGTGTTCCGCACGATCTGCAACAGCCAGGCGCGCACATCGCCGCCATGAAAACCATTGAAGAAACGATACGCGCGGAGTATCGCTTCTTGCGAGACATCCTCGGCATCGGCGCCGCTGCGCAAGAGCCAGCGGGCGAGATTAAAAGCGGCATCGAAATGCGGTAGGACGAGTGTCTCGAACCGCACCTGATCCTGCGAGTCCAGCACAATCGAACCTCTTTTTTGCACAGCACTGTTCATTTGTAGGGACCGCTGCAGAGGTGGTTTTATTCTCGTTTCTTGCGCCTTATTTAATCGTGGGAAAAAAGACTCAGCGCCGCTTGTACGGGAATAAAAACAACAGGCCCGCGGTAAACAAAGACGAAACCCGCGCATAAGCGCGGGCAACCTTGAGCTTCTCCCGCGCCGCCCTTCCTAAAGAGATGGACTTGAGCGCGTGGTTTGACGAATGGGAACAGCATGAAATCACGGAGGACTTATGGGCGAGAAGGCAAAGGACGAGATTTTGCACGATCACAACAAAGACGGAGTTAACCGTCGCGGCTTCTTGAAATCCATGGCTTGGGCCGGGACTGGCGCACTCTGCGTCATGCAGGGCGGCGGGCTGAAGTCTTTTGGCATTAGCCGAATTGGGGAAGTGGACGCGAAGAACCTGGCTGGCGAGTTGACCTTTATGCAAATCAGCGACAGCCACATGGGATTCAACAAACCCGCCAATCCGGACGTCGCGGGAACCTTGAAGGCAGCCGTCGACAAGATCAATGCTTTGTCGGCAGCACCGGAATTCATGCTGCACACGGGTGACATCAGCCATCTTTCGAAACCAGAAGAGTTTGATTCGGTCGATCAGATTCTGAAGAGCGCGACGCCCAAGGATGTGTTCTATGTGCCGGGCGAGCTCGACGTGCTGAATGAAGATGGCAAGCAGTTCCTGGAACGCTACGAAAAAGGCAGCAAGGGCGCGGGATGGTACAGCTTCGACAAGAAGGGCGTGCACTTCATCGGGCTGGTCAATGTGATGAATCTGAAGGCCGGGGGGCTCCGAACGCTGGGCCACGACCAGCTTGAGTGGCTGGAAGACGATGTAAAACACTTGCAGCACAGCACACCGACTGTTGTGTTTGCGCACATTCCACTCCGGTCGGTCTATCCGGAATGGGGTTGGGGAACAGACGATAGCGTACAGGCACTGGCGTATTTGAAGAAATTCGGTTCGGTGACTGTGCTCAATGGGCATATCCGCCAGACGATGCAGAAAGTCGAAGGGAACATGACGTTTCATACCGCGGCGTCAACGGCGTTTCCACAACCGGCGCCGGGCAAAGCCGATTCGCCGGGCCCGATGAAGTTACCAGCGGAACAACTAAAAAGCGCCCTGGGCATCACCGATGTGAACTACATACAAGGAAATCAGGCTCTGGCGGTGGTTGATTCTTCGCTCGCGTGAGCGCGTGAGCAAGACCTAGCCAAACTCAGAAAACAATTCGAACTTGACACAAATAAGAAAAGAGGAAAAAGCATGAGGAGAAGTGTGTCTATTGCAAGTCTAACATCGGCACTGTTGCTGGGAACGCTAGGTTTCGGCACGGGTCAGAATAGTCATCTAGCAAACGCGCAGGAGAAGATGTCGACGATGGAAGTGAAAATCGACAACCTCAGCTTCGGTCCAGTGACGCTAACGGTGCCAGTCGGGACCACGGTGACGTGGATCAACCGTGACGATATCCGTCACACAGTCGTCAGCACGGATGATTCGAAGACGTTCAAATCCAAAGTGCTCGACACAGACGAAAAGTTCTCTTTTACCTTCAGCAGAGCGGGAACCTATCCCTACTTCTGTTCGATTCACCCAAAGATGACCGGCAAAGTCGTCGTTCAGTGAGCGCGGGCGACCATGCATCCTTTTGACACTAAAACAATCATTTTCGCGAAGCACGCACAGCACTCGTATTTGTTCTATTCCAACCGGGAAGTGGAAGACGCAGCATTTCTCGAAGAAATCGAGAATATGGCCGCGCAGAATCCGAATTTGACTCTCATTCCAACACTGACCGGGCATAGAACCCTCGCTTGGCCCTACGAGAAAGGGCACATCAATCGTGAAATGCTCTCGCGATATCTCCTCGGGCTCAAAGGACCGATCTATTACATCGCAGGCCCGTCGGGAATGGTCACCGGGATGACCGACCTACTCGCTTCCTCGGGCGTCAGCGATGACGATCTGAAGACTGAAGAATTTGGTGACAACAAGCTTTGTCAAGATACGGCGAGAAGTGATCCAAGAACCGGCGCCAATCCTGCCGATTTTGCACTATGACATTTGGAACGATGGAGATCTTGTGAAAGGTAGTTTGATTGCAACTCGTGCCTCCTGCGTTCCGTTCATTTCTCTCCTGCTCTTTGGCATCGTCCTCTGGAATTTACCCGAGTTGGCGGCCGCGCAATCCCTCGTCCGCGACGACGTGAAGCATGACTCACCGGGCCAGGTCATTAAGCACGGCCAAACCCTCCATGTAGATGTGGACCTGGCGCTGGTCAACGTTACCGTCACCGACCCACATGACCGCCTGGTTACAGGCCTTGAGCCCGATAACTTCCGTATCTTCGAAAACAACGTCGAGCAGGAGATCCAGTATTTCTCTTCCGAAGACGTCCCCATTTCCATTGGTGTCATCTTCGATCTCAGCGGCAGCATGCGCAACAAAGTCGGTAGGTCCAAGGAAGCCGCCTTGCAGTTTCTCAAGACGGCCAATCCGCAAGACGAGTTCTTTCTTGTCGGTTTCAACGAACACGCAGAGCTCGTGAGCACCTTCACCAACAGCGTTGAAGATCTGCAGAGCCGCCTACTCTCTTCATCTGTGAAAGGTCGTACCGCGCTCCTCGATGCGATTTATCTGGGCCTCAGCGAGATGAGGGAAGCTCGAAACGCCAAACGGGCGTTGCTCATCATATCCGACGGGGGAGATAACCATAGTCGGTACCATGAGAACGATATCAAGCGGCTGGTGCGAGAGGCAGACACCCAGCTGTACTCGGTGGGCATCTTTGACCCATTGGATTACCGGGACCGCACGCCTGAGGAACTCCATGGGCCCTCTCTGCTCAGTGAAGTGACGGAACTGACCGGTGGCCGTGCTTTTGACGTAGAGAACGTGAACGAGCTTCCGGACATCGCCGCGAAGATCGGCGCGGAGTTGCGCAACCAATACATCCTTGGATACCGCCCGAGCAATAAATCACATGACGCAAGGTGGCGCAAGATCAAGGTCAAGCTGCGCGCACCCAAGGGACTTCCGCCTCTCAGCGTCTACGCAAAAACAGGCTACTATGCACCCAGCCTCTAGATTGCGCTAGCGCTAATACAGTTCTTGTTCGGCATCGTGGCAGCCACACTGCCCGCCTGCAGAATAGCAAGGAAGCGTGCGGAGAGAGTCAATGGATCATCCGGAGTCCACGCAGGCGATCGAGGATGAATGCCCGATCTGCCATATGCCGGCCGTCCGGTTGGCGGACCGGGATGCGGGAAAGCACACTCAAGTCTTTTCGCGCCTTCCGTTGCAAAAGTTTCCCAAAAGGGATCGGGCAGCAGCAGATGGGGTCACCTGCTCGGTTTGCCACCAGATTGAGAGTGCGGGACTGGGAACAGAGGCGACCTTCGTTGGAAACGTGGTCTTCGCGAAACCGGTGCGGAACGACGTGCGGCCCGAGTATGGGCCCTTCGACATCGAGAAAGGGCACCAGACCGTGATGCACTCATCGACGGCCACGTACGTCCCAACCCGGGGCGACCATATGCGCGATGCGGGTCTTTGCGGGAGCT